>Ga0065711_1004306_pt1 | contig 36172 bp, 23 predicted proteins | sample Hoacrofraction12_FD_59098 | JGI IMG/M metagenome (GOLD analysis project Ga0065711, IMG submission 59098) | Hoatzin crop microbial communities from Cojedes, Venezuela - Epithelial fraction 12 v2 (version 2) | ecosystem: Host-associated > Birds > Digestive system > Esophagus > Crop | place...
CTGCCAAAGCAGGGTCACCTACAGCAGGCTGCACAGGACCTTGTCCAGGCGGGTCTTGAATACCTCCAGAGAAGGAGACTCCACAACCTCCCTGGGCAGCCTGTTCCAGTGCTCCATCACCCTCAGAGTGAAGAAGTTCTTCCTCATGTTCAGATGGAACTTCCTATGCTTCAGTTTGTGCCCATTAAATATCAAATTTCTCCTAAAAGCAGCAGCAAGAGGTGAAGGTACAGAAAAGGCAATTGTAAAAAAGTTAGCAAGACTTAGTTTTGCACAGACTATACCTAAATTATAGACTTCTAGAAACATGAATTTTGATGTAACATCTCAGCCATGACAGTTAGAATATAACTCCAAATTATATAATTCTAGTTTATATTTTATGAAAGAAGATTTACTGATAAACACACCGAGAAGATGTAAGAGTGCACTGAAGCAGTACTCCCAATGCATTCACCAAAGTTATTTCACAAGAGTCCAGAATACCCTGGTTTCCAACCATTAACAAAATTAGGTCATTGAGCATCATTTTGCCTTGCAAGATATTTCTGAGCAGAACCACAGCAAGGACCAAACAGGGAAGGTGCCTGTTCCACTGCCCACTTGACAGGGAGGAATGAGAGGAAAAGGGACAGCAAGAAGCATTGTCCAAACCCACCAGATAGTACTGTACATGCCAGGGCTCGCTACAGCAGTTTCTCAGCTTATGTTGTAATAGCCATGGTATCTGATCTTTCAGACCTTGCAGAAAAAATCGGCGGCAGATTATACCAACAAATGGGAAATCGTGCTCAAAACCCAACCCCAGAAGAAAACTAAATACCATTTTTCCTCAAGAAGCTTGCACTCACATTGTCTTCAAGAATTTAGCTTTTCTTTTGAAAATGGGGATCCTGCAGAGAAAACCCTGCCATACGCAAACGTGCTGCCATGACCAAAAATATCGGTGACTTTACAAGTGTGCAGAAAGATGGGGTGTGCTGCATTATTTCTTCAAGCAGCTTCTAGAACAACCAAACATCATTCATGATTTGTGGGGTAAGCATGCAAATTGTCAAAAGAGGATGTCAGTTTGACCTCCAGTCAGTTTTACACTTCAGAAAAGCTTAGCATGGTGATAAACACTCAAACCGAGAACTGCTGCACACAGTGCCTGCCTTAATCTGTTGATAGTCTTGGATTACTTTTCAGATCTTCCCTGGTTTAGCAGCTTCCATCAAGCTGTAAATAAAGGAGATCATGTGGAGATTTCTTTCACCAGTCATGGAGATATTGCTTTTTCGCTGACTAGCTGGCAGGTTTTCATGGCAAGTCTGCTCACTCACTGGAAACTATGCCTGTTGCCTAAGTGACCAGTAATCCACTTTAAAAATGAAAAAGAAGTTACTGAGTTGCCAAGGGACTCCGTCTAGAAATGAGAAATATTCGACAGCGGAAAAATATGTGTTTGTAGCGTTGTTTGGTTCATTTTTCCAGGGAGAGCTGAAATCACAGAAGGCAGACAGAGATCACTAAAACTCTTCTGCACATAGATTAACTTGTAATTCACTTACTCATGCATGTGGGAATACAGCTTCTCAGACCAACTTTTAATGCGGTTTATGCTTTTGCTCTCGTGTTTTAAAAGTCATGAGATTAAAAATCCTCCCTAGTGACTGCTATCCCAGAGCTGAAATGTAAGAAAATGGATCATACACCGTACCTAGAAACCACAGCATTTTTAAAAAAAAAATAAGAGATCGGTTGTAATGTGACATGGCTGCTCATGGGATATACTAATCCTACTCAGAAGAATTAGCTTACTTGACTCAATTGCTCCTTTGGGACTTGCAAATAATGTACATTTAAATGATACATATTTGCATGATATCAAGAACAGTGTCTTTTATGCTTTGAGGTGTTCCACAATGTAAACTCTAATCATGGAGAAAATTCTAATCACATTAACATAGCATTATACTAAAGCAGTAACTGTTTTACAGGAAAATCAGTCAACTTCATTTTTTCCGGTGTTTACATACACCCTAGTCCTGGACCACAAGAATAAATCCTGGACATTGTAGTTAGATAAACAAATCAGGAAATTTGGAGGTTACAGCAAATCCCTGCTCATCAAAGGATTTCAGTTTTTATTCTCTCTACCCTAACCAAGTTAGCCATGTGAATTACACAGGACTCTGTCCTCTTGCTTTTATAGCAGTGGCGATATCTTATGCTTGTCTCAGTGCCTCTGCTGCTCTTACTTCTTTGGGCAGTGCCTGCCAGGTGAGCAGTCCCATAATTTCCAGTACAAGAGAAACTACTCTGTGTGAGCAAGGCTGGCAGAGTGGGCCCTGAGAAATGGAAGAATATCATTACCACTTATTGGCTTGCTGCTGCTCTGTCAACTACAGATCTGAGCATTACTATGGGAGGCCATGTGAAAAACTGACTGAGGGACACACACACACAGAGGTGTATTTCATGAGAGACTGGGAAGAGCAAGACAGAGGAGACAGATAATCTCATTCTTTAGGGGAGATAAGACAGGCTGTTTAAAACAATGTAGCATTATCTGCTTTAAGTAACAAGTAGTAACACCCAATTTAACAAGCATTGCTTACTGTAGGAAGCTTAATTACTCTTCAGAATACATTCAATACAAAATTTCTCGAGCTGATTGCTTCAGCTGAATGTCAGCGTATTATGTCCTAGCCAGTTCAGTAGAAACTGCTATGTAGCAGCCAAATTTTCTTCTGCTCCATGACATGTGATGAAAAATTATTTAATGAGCTGCTGCATTTTGCATCTGTGTAAATAACTTCCATGTAAACCTGCATTACGGATGATCAATGTGGCTGGCCCAGTGCTGAAAACAGTCAGCAGTTTTGACTACATGAAGTGCTTGAGGGTGTTGTAAGAAGACAGAGATTTAGAGTGGATTCCGCAGCAGTTTACATTGATTTCAGGCTGGCTTGCTACAGGCGTGCTCTTCCCATACCTCCAGGCATCCTTTCACAGCTCCTCCTCCCTTCAGCCACCAGCGAGGCTCTCACTCCTCTCCTGCCTCTCTTGGCAGTGCTGACCTTGGCACCAGTGGTGCATGGACCTGTGGCCACAGAGTAACTTGCACCACAGAAGAGATATCACCATGTGTAGGGAAGGGCAGGGAAGCAGAGTAAGGGAAAGCTCAAGTAGGGCAAAGCCCAAGTAGGGAAATCCAGAGAAATCTTAAGAAGAAAGAAGATTCTGGGAGAAATGGCTGGGGCTGGTGGTACTGCCAGCAAAATGCTCCAGGTACCAGTCTGGAGCACCGAAGGATGCTTCTGAGGACCTCCTACGGGACTCAAAAAAGAGGACTTCTGTGGTACCTGAAGCAGGTGGCATGGTGGAGGGATGGAGGTGGCATAGAGGAACGGTGTGTGCCTGCTACTAAGGGTGGCAAACAGGGTACAGAAAGCAGCGTGGAAAAGAGAGGACATTTCTGAGACCCTTCTGCCCCTTATTAGCACAGTCCAACACCTGTTTTGCATGGCTTGCAATTGCTGCTAGGAAGAAGTCTTGTCTTCCATTTCTTGTCATCCTTATAGCTGACACACTTATTCTATATATGCCATATATTATGATATTATACATCAGCTATGTTTTCCTATTCTTTTAGGGATGCAAATCCATCCTCAGATCTTGTTTTGGCATGATATGCAGGATCAGTTTCTTCCCTGTGTGGGGCTCCATCCAACTTTCACAGTACACGTACTTGTGGTGTAGCTGATGATAAAGCACAAGTAAATTCAATTTATTCATGTCCAGTTTGGTCTTCTAAACATACTCACTTTTCACTACTCACCAAAACAAACCACAGAGTTTATTTTTATTCATTAAGACCCAACAGATGATGCAGGAAATTAGGTATTTGTATTTCTGACCACTGGTCCTGTACGAGGAGCCAAATTACTAAGTTTATCAATGGTATCCTCAAGCAAATTGCACCTAATTATGTGTAGCTTCAAGACATTTAGGATTATCAACCCTGCTATGAGCTGAGCTGCCCCAGATTCAGTTCCAGTGACTCTTGGAAGAAAATAAAAGGGAAAATGGAGGATTTTTTGGAAGGCAGTGGAAGAATTTCAGGACACTAGCTGTTTAACAAATAGGTTTTCACTGCAGACAGATACATTACTAATCTTTGGAAAAAAGGCTTGATTGGGGTTTGAACTATGATCAGACCACATTAAAAGCATTGAAGTTTGCAGCATGAACAGGAGCCTGCTACAATGAAAACAAGCATTTTGATTTTGAGGGGGTCCTTGTTGTAAATGTTTTCAGTTGGGACTTGTGGTTCTTGGGCATTAATTAGCAGTGACAGCAAGCAAGACATAACATGCTATTCCTTTAAGCAAGCTAGATAAATCACTGAAACAGAGAAGTCTGAGCAACTAGATGAGTGTGAGACACTTGGAAAACCTTTTCCTGCTCCTGGTGAGAAAAAAAACCCAAATAGTGTCTTGAGTCATGCTACTGCACCACTGATGTTAGGAAACAAAGTTAGTCCTGTTTGTGCCTCCAGTTTGTGGTGAGCATATCTCACTGGTGGCTAAGGCCAATGGTGAGTTGTACTCTGAGGTGTGGGGTCCCAAAACTCTACCTCCCTTACATATTTGTCTCCTTACAAGGAGTGTATTTCAGTCTCTATGTTGCTAAAAAGCAATTGTATCTGGGAATTATTGGAGCAACAGACAACATATATGCCAGACAAAGTAAGAGGATGTTGGTTTTGGAGCCTGACCTCACCCTAGCCTCCCCCAGAAGGAAGAAAACAGCTCAACAAATTGTCTTTGGCCAGGGCTTGACACCCAATTACCAGGTGATGCCCACTCAGATGGGACCTGTCAAGTGAAGAAACCCCGCTGTCAGAAGACACCAGTTAGCAGGCAGCTTGCTCCCCAGATCTGTCATCTGCCCAGCAAAGTTTGCAGTAATTGCAAAATATGTTTCTGAAAGGGTTTCTTCTATTACGCTTGTCACAAATCTGACATGTTAAGTAGGGACAAAGAGCGGGACAAACATGACTCATACCCTAAAGACAATTTGCTGCCCAATTTTTCCCCAGCTACAAAGCGCTGGCAACAATCCCAAATTCTCAGCAGATGATACATACGCAACACATCCTCCCGTATCCTAAACCCCGACGAGCCTGTCATTCTTACGGCAATTACACCTTTAGGCTGAGTTAAAAGAAGAAATCTAGGACTGTGAGGCATGAACAAATGACAGACTGAAGGAATCTGGAGTTGGACAACACGCCGAGCCCTCCGCTCAGAAATCAAAACAGAATTAATTTCCACGTCTTCGTCCTGGCGACAGCCTGGCCACGGCTGGGCTCGCCGGCTGAAACCCGCTGCTGCCACCCGGTGTCACCACGCCAGCATCGGCCGCGGTCGCCAGGAGCGGGCACCGGGCCCTGCACCCAGCGCCGGCAGTCTCAGAGTAGGGGGCCTGCGGCTTCCAGCAGGAGGTAACAGAGGAAAAGGCAAAATATGTACAGATTTAGCGTTAGTGCGCGTGATTCCGGCTGTCTAAGGCATGGTGCTGGGATGGTATTAAACAAATCGCAAGGAACAACAGGAAAGAACTGTGGTTGTTCAGTCGCTGTCGAGAAGAAGGTATTGGTAGACAGACTATGTTATTTAGTTGGGAATCACACGCAAGTATATTAAATCCTCATGAAATGAGCGAGGCGCAAGGGACTGACAACAGTGTATCTTTTTTCATTTAGGTAATCCACTTTCTTTCAAGTTTCATTTCATGGATTTTCTTCAGTGGTGCTGCTTTGCTAAGCAAAATCTAATGCGTTTACTACAGCCCAGGGAATGAGCTGCAGGTTGAAAGGTAGACTGAGAAGAAAAGCATACATTCATTGTGATTTTCCAGGTGATCAGTAATATTCAGGAGCCTAACTTGCCTTGCACTCCAAATTGATTGTTTTACCCAAGATAATTAAAACCTACATTCTCTGAGTGCAGCAGCTGCTTGTGAATGTCAATGTTTTGGCCAGAAGCCTTTTCTCAAGACAATTCACAATGCAGTATCCGTTAAAATGCTGTCCTGTGGGGAGCATGTTGTGATTGAGAGACTTCTGCTCATCAGACCATCCTCATTATTATCAGTTTTGCACGGAGTTATTCTTCTGTGACAGGTTTGGTTTCATTTTGTTCAGAGGAAATCAAGCTAAACATTGTTTTCTATCACATCCTCTTGAGAAGGAGCAATGTAGGAAAGCAAAAATAGAAAGAAATTCTGCTCTTTAGGGCTTACCAGGCTTTTCTTGCATGAAATAATAGAGCTGTTTGATTGCTAGAACAAAGGCAGGTTGCAACAGCAACCTCCATCATCCTTAGAAATGGCACAAGTTGTAGACTGTGAAAGAAACAATTAAAAAACTAGTAGCAAAACAATTTAGACTGTATAAGGTACCTCCAGTTCTTGGACTGGCCCAGGTAAGCCATCAAATTTGACAGAACCACAGTCAAAACAGGAGACACTGCTCAGGTGAGATTTCTTCAACTGGCTAAACTAAACTGCTGCCTTCCAGCTCTTCCACCAGAGTCAGTGCATCTGCTTCTCTTGCCCTGACCCCAGTGACTGGTCCATCCTCTGGTGAGTTATTTCAGTTCAGTAGCATGGCAAAAAGCCACTCACTGCTTTATCATCTTATCTTTAGCAAGATGCACTAGCTCACAGAAGGGCTAGATGAGCCTTGCAGCTGGCAGAAAGAAAGCAAGTGGAGTGGGAAGATTGAAGGCAAGGGGCTAGTACCCCTGCTGCAGTACTCCAGTCATGCAATTTGTCACTAACAGGGCCTTGGTTATAAACAGGCTTATTAATTGTTTGTTAGAATTTTTGAGACTGCCCAAAGATGTCTTTTTTAAACACCAACAAGACTTTCCTTCTGGGAAGAAAGTTACAGTAGAGTGTGCTGTCAATACAAACTTCTATTTGGTTCCAGAATCTGAGCAGATATTGACACCCACACCAAAGAAATGGGAATATCTTCACTAATGCTAGTGTGATTGAAAGTGATTATCAGCTCTCAAAGCGGGGAGCTCATTTAATTTTTCAGGAGTTGTTTTGACCTTGCCAGCTAAGAAATTACTCAAGGAAGATACCTAATTATGAAAGCTCACATAAGTGTACCCACCCTTCCAGCTCCTGTGTTACAACAGGGTATTTCCAGCTGCACATCATTCTCCTCTCCCATCAAGAGAGGAGAAGGATAACCTGCCCTGATGGCAGTGCTCTTGATGGTACTGTGATGTTGCAGAGAGGACAGCAATACAGGAACAGAAAACAGAAGACACCTGGATGAGCTGAGCAAGGAACTGACGACATGGCAGCCTATGGAATGGCTGGAGATTACAGTAAGTGAATTTGGTCTTGTCTGAGCTGTTGACCAGTGATTCAAATCACCATCTCCTTGAGACACAGAATAATAGAATGGCTCGTGTTGGACAGATACTTGGACTGGTTTTCTCCAACACACTGCTCACAGCAGGGCTAGTATGAAGCCTGATTTCCTAGGGTAGTGTTAGGTATGATGGGGAAAAACAACGGAGAAGCCCTAGGAAAAGAGGTATTGATGAGGAAAGGCCACAGATGCTTTCTAAAGCTAATATCCAGGTTACCAGAGTGCTGTCTAGTCAGCGCCTGGGCACGGATGCCAAAGAGGACTCCAGGATATGCAAGAGCTCCCCTAGGTGTCCTACCAGCCTAATAGAAGGGACAGTTGCAACTTTGATTGAGAAGGAAGGTGACCTTTCTCCCTTCTTCACCTTCATGTCAACCCTGACACCAAACCCATTAATGCAAATAATTGGAATTCAGCCTATGGCCTGTGACTGGTCAGTCAGAGTTCCCGTAGCTCCTATGAAAAAGTGGCTGAGGCTCAGTGTTCTTGTTAAGTAGATCGGTGAAAAGCAAGTCAAGTCTTCCTTTATGCTCTCCCTTCCTCCCACCACTCTGGAAAGCTAACATTGGAGTTGAGGGTCTAGCTTTTCTGTAGAGAGGGGAGCTTCAAAACGTCATGAATGCAGCATGCAGGGAAGTGAATAAACATATGCATGATAGTGATAGTGCTCAGAACAGAGGCACATTTATATGCAGAGAATGATAAGAACAGACATTTTTAAGTGCAAATGTAGGTGGTAGAATATGGGTCAATTTTCATGTAAGACTAAACAGTTATGTTGGAAAGCAATTCATAAATGTAAAAATGATTTACAAAGAAGAATTTATTCTCTGTTCCACCTTTTGTTCTGCATAGGAGGAAACTGAGACCCATACCTCTTTGTCTTTCCTGAGGCCCCAGTGACTTGTGCTAACAGGGCGTGAATTCTGAAATCTGAGCACTTGAAAGCCTGAAGAAAATGTCTTAGAAATCTCTCTTATTTCAACCAGTTCTGCAAGGGTAGATCCTGGAGTTAACAAGCTCCGGTTCTGTTTCCCTGTCTCATGTCCCAGCCTTCACTCATTTTGCGAGTCCTTTATTTATACTGTTTCCATAGAAGCCTTTGCTCTTCTGAAATAAAATGAAAAGCAACTATTTCGTGGCAAGCTGTCCCTATCAGAGAAGGAAAAAGCAAAAGCCTACTTAATCTCTGATTATTTAATTCAAATATTATGACTGAACTTCCATTGCATTACAGTAGGTCTCTGTGAAGATACAGGAAATTAATTAGAAATGAAGGAGCAAATAAAGTATTTATTTTAGTCTGAGCACAAGCAGTAACCTCCTCTTAAATACCCATTAACTATTGCTTCATTGACAGTAAGTTATGATAGACCATGTAAGAAGTACCTGAATATTAAACGATCTTACACAGGATGCACAAGTAAGAAGTACAAAATGAATTCATACTAGAAAGCCACAAAGCCTTTGCAATAAAAAAATCATTCAGGAAACAATCTGAAATCAGTTTTTACTGCATTATGCCCATGATCCATCAACAGACATAAAAATTAAATAGGACAAAGAGTGGCATTCTGTGCTAAGCATGGGCATGTCAGATGTGATCAGCAATAATTCAAAGATTCTTCTGCGTACCACCCAAAAAGAGAGAATATAACTATTTGGCCAGATACACGAAAACCCCCTATCAAGTTGAGGAGAGAAAATCCCTTGGACTAAAAGACATAACCTGATAGACCACCACATTTTCATGACAGGAGAAATAACAGTCATGACAGGGCCCCAGACTGGCTGATCTGTGAATATTAGCCATCTCTATGCTTTAGCTTTTGAATATCCAGGGTTTTTAAGAATTCTAAGGCGCAAATGTCCATGTAACATTTCGATTCACCAGCAGAGGCCACCACACGCTTCATAAAACTATCAGACCAGCCTGGTCAATCGGTTCATTCGTTTCGAAGTCAGGTGAGAGCTCCGGGCTGGGTCCCACCAGGGCCAGGCTGCTGCCCTGCTACTCCAGCAGACGTGACTGCTTCTTCAGAGACTAATTTTTCCTCAGGTGTGTTTTCCTTATTTTATCTCCTTTCTCCTACAACCCAGAATTCAAGCCCACACCAGGTCAAATACTTTCTGAAGAGCCTGTCTTTGCTATCCGTTCCCTTGCATTTGCTAAACAGTTCCGCAAGAGTTTTCTGTAGTTTTCCTCGGCTTCCTCAGCTCCCCACTGTGGATGCAACATGGCAAGGCTGGTCTACATGTTGTATCAGTGTTCAGTGAGAAAGATGATAGTGCTTTCTCTTCAGACAGTGGTACACAACAAAAAGCCAACGTCAAAACTATGGCTCATCTTCTGCCTCACTCATCCTAGGTACAAGCTAGGATGTTTAAGGCCCAGTGTTAGAAAACTCAGTTTTCCATTTATGTTTATCACACAGCCTCCTAAGAGATACTCACAGTGTTTCTTGCTATCTAAGTAAGACAGTTTTCCAAGTGTACACACAGGCTGTAAGTCATACTTGCATTACATTCATCCATAGATACTAAAGATTATTTCCACATGTATTTCCATTCCAGAGATACCTTTGCACCTCTAGAAAGACTCTTGTTTCAAGACTTACCCTGGTACTAAATAAAGAAGAATTAAAGGAAAGGAAATGGCATTTTCAGGACAAATACAACTAAGATATTTTAAATTTTCACTTCCAATTGAAATCCATGCATTGAATTGCAGTCAAGCAGCCAGTCAACAAACACAGCAAAAGAAGGATTTCTTATGCTGTCTCTTAAAACCATCCTTACTGGGCCATTGCCTAAATCCAGGGCCTATTTGGGATTTCTGCACAAATACTGCTCTGCTAACATACTCACCTGCTCTGCTGAATGTAAACTGTAATAACGCAGATGTGTCTGAAAGTCCAGCAGAAGTGAGACAGGGCCCTTCATTCATTAAAAGATGCTGTCAGGGCTTCAGTAGCTTTTAGAAACTTTCTGTAATCTATTAAGATGCTCTTTCAGGAGGAATATGTAAGTATCCTGTGATTTGAAGAACACAATACATCTAAAGGTATGCAAGCAGTATTATAAAGAAAATGTATGTCTATGATACTGAAACAGTACGAGAACTGAGTGGGAAAAGGATTAACAACGAGTCATGAAGATGGTAGACAGTTCACTAATGCTGTTTATGACTAGAATTATTCTGAAGATGAAGCTAAAACCATTTTATAATGTACATCCCCACAGTGAAATGAAGAAAATGCATCCAGTATTAGACTTCATGAGCCAATGTACAAAACATGAGGGATGTCTTTTCATTTCAACAGGCAAAGAGCAACATTATGTAATTTTGTTCAGAATGTCATTTCAGTTATGCTTTGAGAAAAATACAAACCAGCAAGAATAAAAAGGAATTTTAAAATATTATTTTGATTTCACTTTAACATTTATAATTCACTTGGTTTCCATGTAGAATGAACCATACATACCTACAGTAGAAGTCTGAAAGGTCCTGAAGTCTAAAAGCAAATACTGAGTGTGTGTGCACATGTATATGGGTTTTTTTCACATGCTTTGTCCAGTAAATATCTTCTCAGAAAACAGAACAGACTGGGAGACTTCTGCTGCTAAAAAAAAGTCTTTAAATGCTCTGTAACAATTCCTGAGGGTTAGCTCTGCAGAATAGTGATTGCTGTGCTTAAAACACCTGTACCTTAATTTCAGGTAGGATTACTCTTCACTTTCAGTGTGAATGCAGATGTAAATCGGTGCAACTGATTGTATTCAAGAACCAAAACAACATGTCTAAGTGTAAGGAACTCCTATGAATGCAGAAAATGGGATTGACCAGATCTAGTTTGTTAGGTCCAATACTCTGCTGTCAGAAAATATGATCATATGCTTCTCTTAAAGCTAAGAAAAACTATTCTCAGGACAGCTCTGATTTATTTATGTATTTATTTTTTAATCCCTATGCTTGCTGGAAGATCATACCAGACCTCATTTCTCTTACCAGAAGCCAGTTGATTCTAACCAGTTGATTCTAACTTCTGGTCTGAATTCTATCTGTGGGAAACTGTGCCAAAATTCTCTGCCAACTTAACTTTTCTTTCATCTCAGAGTTTACTTCTGCGGTGCATGGATAGTGATATTTCTTCTCAACCTTGTCTATGTCTAACTTGGTCCCCTTGCAAAACACAGTCTTGTAAAATATAATCTAGACCTTAGATAATGTTGGCAGCTCTTCTCTGAATGTGTTTCAGTTTTCACACTTTGCGTAGGAAACCACTACTTTGTACGGCTTTTCAGATGAACTATGCCAGTGGCTTGCACAACAGCGTCAAGTTTTGTATTCTCTCTGCCAGAAATAGTATGCCCAATATGTGTACCTTATGTATGTTTTCTTCACAGCCATATCTTCCTATAGTAGATCCTGATCTGCCACCTCTAACTGGTACGAATTTGAGACTAGATGTTGTTGCAACAATTAGTGGTGCATTCCTTACTATTATTTATGATCTCATTTCTCTTCCTTTAGTTTTCATGGTCTTTTGCTTTTGTGCGTATGACTCTGGTCCCCCCTCCCCTGCTGCTTATGCACGTGCCTCCCTACATTGTGTCATCCACACATGTACTCATTACCAGTACATTTACCTTTTCCTGTTTTGAGCTAGTAAAATCTAACTTTGAGGTAGACCACAAATAACTTCTCTGTGATAAGTTCCCTTTCACAGNGTCNACCAGTGTAACCGTAGAAGTTAAAAAGCCAGCACACATACAGTTACTATGATGGCTGTTACTATACAGACAGTGTGTCACCACATCAATATCAAGATGAATGGATCCGGATAGCTACTTAAATTAAAGAAAAATTGAGGAACTTTAAAATTGCTGTCAATGACATCAGTTTAAAAGAATGTGTACACAGTTGAACCCTTTCTTCTTCTCAACTCCTCATTTAGCATTAAATTTTCATGAGCTTGACAAAAATCCAAGAAAAAACAATGTATTTGATACTTTATATTAAAGCAACATAGCAAAACCCCCCCTGCACTCTTCTAAAATCAAATTCTAGCTTATGACGTGCAGAAGTTCAGGGGATTTGGGAAGGAGAGAAACACAGATAAATACACTGTGTATCTTAGCAAAGCCAACTGTACACGTTTACAAATCATTAGCAAGGTCTACAACACCCCTGGTCCCCTATGACTTGAGTGTAAAGGCCATTTTAATTCAGTTGCATAAAACCAAGGGAGATAAGAGATTATGAAAGAGGTAAAAATACAGTACTAAAAATGTTGATATGTGTGGCTTAACTGTAAAAAATGCATCTAATATGAACGTTACTGCTGATCTGTCTTGTTGCTGAATCCAACTATGACTGGTGCTTGTGAAAGCAGAGGAGCAGAGAGGGAGGCCAGGGAGGTCCAACAAGCCAGCTGCAATGCCAAATGGTTTTACATCCTGTCTGCTGGAGTCTTGTATTTCTCCATTCTAAGAAACTCAATTGACGGGTACCTGGGTATCAGGGGAACGCCTGGGTTACTCAATCACAAGTCCCTGTCACAGTCTTGTGCCCCAGAGACTACAGAGAAGACCTCTGTTTGCCCCCAGGAGTGGAAAGACAGTTCGACATTGCACCACTCCCTGCCTTGAGGCTGGTACCATTTTCACATCCAAGAGAGGTGAAAAGGTAAAGTTTTCCCAAATAGAAATAATGAACAATTCTGGGAATATTAATATGCTACTATGATACATATTAAATAAATAGTCCCAGGGACGTAATTCAAGAACGCACAGAGAATATCTAGTCATTGCTGGATAGCAGACATAAAAATGGTCGCTCATAACAGCTTGGGATTGATCCGGGCTCATACGTCAAAGGGCAAATAGAATGAAGTAGCAATTTCATTACTGCGTCTGTCAAAAGAATGTATTAATTGATCCAAATTCTTTACTGTCTTTAATGGATTGAGCTGCCAGAGAGAATTAATGCTTCACAAATTTGGGTGAATTATAGGTTAGGATACTCACAAGCTTGTCAGAAGAAAAATGGTCTCTTTACAATGAAACTGACGGCTAAGGTTATCTCCTCCAAGTGCTAAAAAGAAATCATGCTAAATGAGCTTCTTTAAAATACGCATTTAAAACAAAATAAAAGGAACAAAACCAAGAAATTTAACTACTATCAAATCTTACTTTAAATACTGTATTTTCAAATTTAGTATTTCCTTGCATAAAGATCTGAAGAATAACACTGTAGAATGGTATTTAAAGGAAAAGTGCCTTCTGGATGGACTAGAAGCGTATGCAACACACTGTTACTCACTTGTGGAGAATTCTCACCATTTTCTTACAAAATATGAAAATTCTGTGCATAGAAATAGTATTCTTCTCTGGACTAATCAGGTAGAAACTGAAAACATTCATGTTCATAGTGAAAAATGGCACTGACCGATCCTGCATATGGGCATAGGACTTGCTTTCTGTGTATGGTTCAAGGTCTGAGCTTCTGACAGCTTTACAGCACTCATTAACACTGGAGGACAGGCAGGGACTGTGGCTGATATAGTGAGGAGTGCGTAGATGCAATGACTGAATCTTTCACGAGCAATGGTATTTTCTACACCACTGCCACAGCCCGCCTCTGCAACTCTCTGCTTATAAAGGCTTTGTTTGATAGCCTTTTTTCCTCCACTGTCTCGTAGTCGGGGCAGTGCTTGTTATTTTTTTTTGTATTTGGGACAGAAAGAGAGAGAAAAGCCAGAAAGAATGGGGACTGAAATGAAAATAGTCTTTTGATGTTTAGTGTTGCTTGTCACTCTTCACGCAAAGCAGCAGAGGTCTAGAAAACGTTAACTGTGTGGAAAATATTTTCCAACCTCTTCACAAAAAGTGCTTATGATGCATGATCTGCCAGCAAGTCAGATTTTAGTGTAAAAAAGGTCATACAGAACTCAAACATTTTTATTCAGAAGTTTAGCAATGAAGTTTCATAGCCAGAGTCAGCTAGATACTTTCCTTTACAAAACCAACTTCTTGTTGGAACTACACCAATGATCTTACGCCATATTTTCCCCTGTGAAATTCCTGCCCATGGGGAGTTGTAACAGAGGATGTTCAGTTGGGATTTCTGAACCACAGAGGAAAATGCAAGCACACTATAATGAAAAAAAAAAAGATATCTGAATACACCAAGTCTTCAGATTTGGCTAAAAGCAAACATTTCAGCCAATGAATTATAAATTTTGCAGACTGCAGTCAGTATTTGCATACATTCATTTCAATTAATCGTTATTTCCACTGTTGGAAATGTTATTAAAGGCAGTGTTGATAGAAAGCATCTGTCAATCTCTGAGGGTTCTCCTGACAGAGGACTCTGGCTTTATAACAATGCAGTGGGATGACAGGGTTCTTGACATCTCCCTGCAGTATCTCTTAAGGCACTAGTAGGGCAGGGAAGCACCAGCAGTGGTTCCTACGCAAGAAAATCATGCTGGCTGCCTGTGGTCCTGCAGTGCCCTTCCAGGATGGGGAGGGCTGTCATGATACAGGTGACCTGGCACTTGCTAGTGGCTCACTTCTTTCATAACTGGAGGTCTGGATTTTCCAGCAGCTCCTGGATCATAACAGCTTGCTGCTTGCCACGGAACAAGGCATACAGGCTGCAACTGAGCTGCTCACGCACTATGCATAACTCACAAACTGTTCAACCTTGCCCTAAACTTACAAGCTCATTGAACTCGTTTCATTATTTCCACTACCTTTCCTAGTGTTAAATAGGTTGGGATTTTAATTTAAAGCCTTTGGCATTCACGTTGGCAATTTGTTTGAGAGGCTGACATAAAGAGATGAATGTTACATCTTGCCCGTAGTGTTCATAGGGTCAACTTTATTCTTTCAAGACCAACAGTTTTGTTCTTAGACATTGAATATCCATTAATCCAGTCTGGTTGCTGGTCACCGACACCACAATCCACAGGCAAACAGGTGGACACTGATATAACCAGGACCTCTTCTGTTCAAGGATTTAAAACTGAAGAAACCCACTTTCAGTCCAAGTAGGAACAGCACACAGATGCCAAGTAAAGCCAAGCAAAACTGGACTGATAACTCTCTTAGCTGTCTGATTTGGAAGCTGTGCAGCTGCCTCATAGACCAGCTAAGCTTTCACAGAGGTTGTTTTGGTATATCCAAGGAGAAAGGATTGCAATAATCCATATCACAGAAAATCAAAACTAAGATTACAGAGACTTGGTTCCCCTCCAAAGCTGGGTTTCTTTGCTATCCATAGGCATTCCTTTCAGTGACTACGATAAGCACAGCAGAATGGAGGAAAACCTGAGACTGAATCCAATGCTATAACCTAAACAAGGGATGACAGCAGTCCACCTACGAGGCTACTCATGCAGCTTTTCTTCTCATCAAAGTGGTGTCCCTTTTTAAGAAGTTATAACTCTCATTTCTTTGCCTTGAACCAGGTAATTTTCATCTCAAATCCCATTTTTCGCTGAATTAGAGGATCATTCATGTTTGACGCTTAAGACACTATAAACGGACGTTATATTCTGTGACATGGTATTACGTATATGCTCACCAAAATGAAGAAACCTGGCATTTAACAGAAGTTTCCCAGGTGAGAGATGTTGGGGGAGGAGGTAGAGGGAGTCCCTAATAAGCAGCCTCAGACTTGTCAGAGAGAAATGGAAGCACGCATTTTGAAATGGACGAGATCTCCCTTCTCTCCCAAATCTCTCAGGCAAGCCAGCTGCATCAAATGCCATGTAAGCAAAAAGAGTAATAGCACCAAGGGCTCGTCTGCTAATAGCCAGAAACAGATCATCCATCAGTGGCAAAGGGCTCGCTCTCTCTACGCCTAAACCAGTGTGAAACTTCTCCGGCGCTCAGCAAAGCCTAACGTTGTCAAACCTGGCCTGCCACCAGCTCCTCGGTGCCACTGTAGAACAAGACACAGCTGGGGCTGTGGAGGGCACTGGTGTCAAAGTGACAACTTCTTAGTCAGAAGCGCGGGCTGTTGGTGAAGAACTGGGCAGATCAACAAGGAAAAAAAGAAAACAAGAAAACCCACGGATGGTGTCAAGGCCTCTGCCTGATCTGCAAAAAGCTAGCTGCTGTATTAACATCACTTTTCTGTGAAGCTGAGGAGACCTGAGGCTCATTTCAAAAGCCGAAAATCCTAGTAGGGTAGCTAAAAGAAATGTGCCAGTAAAATAAGGTCTTGAAGAAGTAGCAGACGTCCAAGTTTTCAAAGTGACAGTGAGAGTTCACGAGTCCAACAAGAGAATGCATTCCCTGGCCACCGAATTACAGTATCTTTATGCAACAGCATTTCTAATTATCTTCTCTGTCCGGAGTGTGAAACTGAACTGAAAAGGTTGAAGCAGTGACTCCTTCTCAGTACTTATCATCCTCTGTTTATTAAAAACGCTCCAAGAATTAGATCTGCAAGCATGAGAATTTTTACTGAAAGCCAAAGCCTAGATATCTTACTAATGCCTTCATAGATTTGACTCCTGGAAAAGTGGTGGGCCCATGTCAGACAGTCATTTTCTACTTTTGTACCTCAAGAAGTGCTAAAAATGAATTAACACTAATGCTTTTCCAAAGTTTGTTAACCTTGCTGGCTCAACAGCTGCTCTCTGATCTTTTTAAGGCTGAAAAGGACCTATAATCGCCTTGGTGTTGCCAGAATTTGGGAACCAGTGCTCTAAAAGCTTCAGACCAATTTTCCTCTCAGTGAAGGATGATTGGCAAACATTGGCAGTCTGAAGACATTTACGTTGTGCGATGATGAATGCCACAGACGTACAGTAAATAGGGCTGCTGTGAAATTTAATGGCTACTTTAGAAGCTTCATTTCTTATTAGAAAAGGTCACCTATTGTCCTAGCTCACATGATTAATGTGAGCTCCTGTATCTTTATGGGATATTTCTACAATATGTGCTTTGCAAGCAACTGTTTGTTAGCCATTTCAGACTACAGCAAGGTTTACTACTCAACATGAATTTAGATTTGTTGAGGAATACAAGCATTTTTCCAGCAGGCTTGTGTAAGCTGTCCTACAGAGAAAAGGCTTGTATCTGGGGCCTAAACAACACTTGTAGCTCACTTCAGTACAATTTACTCCAGCAGGATGGCTGAAATTCATGCTTGCAGTGCCATTTTAAATAAACAAATTACTAAATCCATGAAGTACTTCTCTACCTAGATTCTGTGAATTTGAAATAGGATTTTTATTTTTTTTAATCATTGTTATTTTCCTGAAATCTTGGCAGTTTAATGCCATCCATACAAACAGAAAACATTAACAAGTTATAGTTTCCTCCTTCCAAAGTTTTTCATCTTATACGTACGAGCTCAGCTCTTTACAATAAGTCTTATTGCTGGAACACTGAGCAATGAAAGACAGACCTTTCTTCTAACAGGACGGGACAAGTGCTTTTGAATAAGACCTGGGATAGACTGGTAGGCAATGTCACATTTGATATAGAAACCCCAATTTGAGTTAATAGCCCCCAATCAGCTACTGCACAAGTACAGTTCATACTTCATTTTCAGTACTTAAGCTCAATGTTCTTTACTCAGAAGTCCATCCCTGGACAGCCAAATCAAGCTGTACATCAGCCAAAAATGATAGAGAATAATGAAATTAAAAGCCATGAGATCTTTAAACTGACTACATTTCCCAAACAAACCATATTCTTTAAATTATTCCACTGTCATTTTACATTTCAGATAAGACCTATCCTACCCACAGTCGCTCAGTCCATAGTTATTATCAGTTTTTTTTCCCCTTTGGTTCAGAGCCTTTTACAGAGGGAAGGCACTAAACAAAGAAGCCTAAACAGCTGAGCTAAATGTCTGCCACAGAAGTTATATTGTGTATATGAGTTATATGGAATACAGCCATATCCATTAGATAAAATGTACCAATTTTATGACAAGCTAATATCACTGACAGGCTATCCTTTCAAACTTCTGAATTATTGATAGGTATGCCAAACCCATGAGGACTTCTAAAAGGTAGGCATTTATATAACAATTTTCAGATTATTAGGAAATAAAAATAGAAATAAGGATGAGACATGTTTCCTATATATTAAGTTTGAGCCTCAACCTAAGAATCTGCAGCTTGATTTCGCTTCTGAGTTTTGAGCCCCAAGCTTTGTTTAGCCTCCATTTATTGCTGTAGCTGCCTGTACACCCAGTCCAGCACAAGCATTAAAGCACAAGAAATGCCTGTCAGCAATTGAAGGCTTTTACCCAATATTCTGCAAGGTTTTTCAACTATGTCTTCCATTAAAATAAGATCAGCTTATGTTGGTATACTACGCTGCTGAATATGGATAGCAATTATTTACCACAATTTAAAGACATTAAGAACTTGTCAGAATCAAATCAATTCTTGGTTAAGTAAGGTACATTAATAATTGCCAGTTGATGAAACTAATATGGATTTTATTTTAAACTGAGAGAGAAAGAAAATATTCATCATCCTTGCCATTTTTATGGAGTTATTCAGAGAATGAATTATTGATTATAGGCACAGGATGAGTGAATAGACTGTAGATGTTTAGGCACTTGTCAAATTAAGAAGTATGATTATAATCAAATGCAGAATTATGACAAGAATGGGTGCAGTGGCTGACAGTTCATCACCACGGAAGAACAGGTTTGAAGTCATTGTTCAGAAACACGCAAAATGAGAAAGAATTAGGTTCAGGGTCCTGTATGATTCAGGAACAAGACAGTCTGAAAGGCTAATGTCCAAACGTTACCAAAAGATACGCCCCCTGCTCCGCTATCTTCCATATTTCTCGGAGAAAGGCCCCATTCACAACTAGCCACCAAGGTGGAAGGCCCTGTGCTGGTACAGAGCTTCTTATGTTCACACAGAAAGTCAGCAAGTGATGGGAGGAGAAGGCAGAGCTTGAGTGGCCACTGGCTCAGAAGCTTTGTTTCACCACTGTAGTGCGCTGATGAGTAGATCAGATACAACTGCATAGCTGTAGGCTAGTGTACACTGATTAGGGATCAATCAATAATTTTTGTGCAAGTGCTTTTTTTTTCTAATTATATAGAAGGGAATTACAGTATTAGAAATAATTTGGCTTATGATGTTTCCTTTCTATCAAGGGCCACATCATCTGTATTTTGGGCTACATGTTGGTAGTCACGATCTTTCTTTGTGAGATAACCTCTCCAGCTAAATTTATTTTTCAGCTGCACTTATTATTAGTCACACAATGATGTGATTTAGGAAATAGAACAATGATAAAATAAATAATTACTTTTGGTTAATGCTATAATTTGTTGGTGCAGCTATGCTTGTGTGTCTCAAGTCACTGTATTGACAGCACTGTGTAGCAAGCACAACTTTTGGTCAGTGGATATGCAAAACAAGATCCCACTGCTGACATTATATCTGCAACATTTTCATGGGGCTACCAAGAATGACATATAAACTGCTCTTTGAAAGGCCACATGTGTGTGTATTGATTTAACATTTAGAGATACTTTCAGCAATGAAGAGGTACAGGATTCTGCAAGCATTTTTTAAAAGCTTAACATGGGTTTCTTTTAGATGCATGAGTACAGTGTTCACAAAGCTAAATTAAAATTGTGATTTAATTCTAATTATGTATTTGCCCTTTAAGAAATATGGAGCATTGGGAAGAAATTCAAGTTAATTTTTGTTTGGAAAAATGAATCTCAGTAGTTAGACTACAATTATAATTCCACTTTTGGTCACTGACCCCCTAATAGAGTAAAGTGAGTAATATTTTATTGCAAAGCATTTACACCACAAATAATGTACTATATTACAATATATTTCAGACCACTGAACTGAGATTTTTTAAAGCTGACTATACTGATATACTGCTGCATTTAAGTGAAAATTTAAGGAGATATTTTCATAGGAGTTTACCATATAATAGAGAAGACTTAAAATGTTTGTTTGCAAAAATACCATCAAAATGAGATAGTAGATGCTTGTCAGTTGCAACCAAATAAATCCTAATCCTTGAGGAGAAAATGGGCATTGGATTATCCAGTGCAATAGCTCACTTGTCAACCCTTTGGATAAACTGATGATCACGGAAAAGCACTTTGTAATGAGTGATTTAACCCTGCTGATTTCATTATAATGATCTGAATGAGATACATATGATGAAATGACGTAAGACCCACAAATCTCTAGACTGTAAAAGGAGAAAGCAATCTGCAAAAGGAGTGTGGTGAATGCCGCCCACCCCAATTTGAGACCCTGCTGATCCCTCATACGTTTGTTGTGGAGCAAAATGCCAAGGTCTGAAGTCTGAAGAGGACTTCATTGCCATAGCGGTGGTGTTACATTATTTAACTTCTGGTACTTGGTCCTCCAAGCTTGGTCCACAACCCTGACTAGAGTGACAACACAACATGTAGGGAAACCAGGTGTCTAGGAACGAGATTCACAAAAAGCCTCCCACTCAGGTCACCCTCCCTGCACAAAATCCTCTTCCCTAAAAATCCAGAAAAATACCATGCTATAATGTTGATCAGGTAGCTATTGCAAGAGTGCACCAGACTGCTAAAATGTCTCAAAGGAGGAAGAAAACATAGATCCCCATCAGTTTTGGGCATGAACTGGGCTCTGGACTGCTTAATCACATCTGCTACATGTTCCGGTCATGCTCAAAAGCAGATCCTTATGTTCCAGGAGCCTGCTGCAGCCCAGGTACAGTGGAGGTGGGTGGCAGCTCATCTGCAGTCCCGAGGATTACAGTTTTTCAGTGAGAACTATAAACTATTCTTCAGTCACTTTTGAGATCTGTGCCTAAGTTTCTTTCTAGCCTTTTCTCTCTAGCATCCACATAGCTGGGGGTTTTCTTACAGGCCCTGTAAAAAGGCCACTGTGGGAGGCAGAAAGCAGAGGCTGCCTAGGGGATGGGAAAGATGGACGAAGGCAGAGGCATAGCTGGTGGGGGCTTGGGCTGGAATAGGCCTTGAGGCTCCAGTGCCATCATTTCCAGACAGCTGTGTTCCCACACCGGTCGCTCAGCAGGCACAGTCTTTTTCTTTGTAAGCTCCGCAGAGGCAAATATATAGAAGGGTGTGAAAGTAAACCTCCTTCCTGTTTCTGACCCATCCACTGATCCTTCAGCCTACACCTATCTCTACATCCAGGGGCGCAAACTGTCATCCGTCACATGGTGTGCATCTTCCCAAGACAGATTTTTCATGGCTGGAGAAGGGAATCTGCACATGGATATGTCTTTTCAGGTATATATCCTGTAGCGTAAAATCCAGGCCAAAATCATATCTTCTGCCCTTCCTTTATACGTCCCTTTAGTAATTTCAAAACCTGTCCACCTTCCCTGCTTTTTATGACCGTTTTTCACACAACTTTTAATTAGCAATAACTTTTCACATTAAAATTTAATTAATTTTTTCCCCCCATAGTGAATCACTGGTCAACAATTCACAGCAAGTCATATTAAAATCCGATGTAATTACTCTCTACACGTCCTGAGAACATTACAAACACTTGGTTCTTACGGTCACAATGATTAAAGAATTGAATTTGCTGAGTATTATTGTTAGAGCTTAGACATCCACCAAATTAAATGTATTGGTCCTTTGTACTAGACTTGTAGAAACTCACTTTACCCAGCCAAACTACTCAGCTAAATCCTTTCTATCAGATTGGAATTGGAAAGGACTGTGGAGTTGGTAGGAAAATTTGTAAGTGCCATTCTTCTTTTTGTTCTTATTGCTTGGATTGCTGATTGCATTCTCCTCTGTCTGCCTCACTGGATTCTGCACCAGGGATTTACGACAGCTCACCATATAAAGAAGGAAATAACAAAATAATTAATGACCCATTGATGCCTGCCAATTCTGAAGAGGTTATTTACCTGGGGCTTTCAAGTATTTCATAATTATTTGACGCTACTGACTGCTTCTGCCAAGTCCACACATTTCCGTACTCCTGCTGCAGACTGCACAAATACATTCCAGGGTTCCAATTATGCACCGTCTCAGCCCAACATGTAGCGCTTCCACTCAATTTACGATGCTCACAGGTGTTCCTTAGGATTCAGCGTGCACTACACCACTCATCACATACCTGCCACCACTTCTTAAGTGTCAAAGGCTCATTTTTCCTTCTTTGTCCCTCCTTGCTCTCTGTACTCGCACATAAATCACTCTGCTAGCCGTGCACAAACATACAGCAAGATTCTTCCAATGATGCTTCACTGAGGCCACTTCTCAATGAGTTTAGAGAATAAATAGGTAGAAAATTAATTATTTAAAATGCAAGAGACCTCTGATCTATGTTTCTAAGAGCTGCCCTACATTTACAAAGCAAAAGCCCTGTTTAGCACGACTGGATTAAAGGCACAAGAGTTCTTCCTGGCACTGGATTTCTCGACAGATTTCTCGACAGAAAGACCTGCAAAGCTGCTGAGTGAGCATCAGCCCCTTCCCGAATCTGAAGGCAGATTGCATTTCGTTTGCTTTCCTTATAAATCACAGGTGCCGCAGACCCTTCACGTACACCCACCACGCTGCAGGTATTAACATTAAACCTTGCTCTGCATTCCAGATGGGCTTGATTTTGATTGACTGTGACCTCCTCCGTACTGGTAAAGGTGCCCCTTTGGGTGTTAGTGCAGGTGATCAGGACAACAGAAACTTGGTTTTACAGAAACAAGGAGATACAATCTGTCTCCTTTCTCAAGCTAGCAGCAAATCTGAAATCTATTCACAGTCTCTCTATACTAGTGACAACAACATGTTATATTTCAAAGAGTAATCTGATAGGGAAAAAGCAAACATACCAAGACTGTCATATGTAAAAAAAAAGGGTATTAAAAGACGTTTCCTTGCAGGACTAGTCACCAATTTCAAAATTCAACTGCAAGGATTGAGATGCTCGATCTGCTTGTTTTTTCAAGTGATTCAGAGAACTGGCCAACAACAACAATAGCCTTGAAATTTATAGCCCTTTAATGCAGGAATCACGCTAGAAGGACTGACAAGTCCTTGTATATGCACAGCTCCCCATGAGCTAGGTGTTTCTTTTGAAGAGAGGGAAGATAATTTTCCAGGTTTTGCCTAGCTGCCATTATCAACAGGCAGGTTTCTTTGGACAAAATTATAGTGCATATATGAAAGGATGACTAAGAGATGAGAGGGGGAAAAAAACGAAACCCAAAAAGGAAACGCTAAGTCACACTGCTACAAAGCTTTCTTCCGGTCCAGATCTCGCAGATGGTAATGTGCAAAACCGTCTACCAGGGGAAACCATTACAGTGGGGTTGTGTGCTTTTTGCTGTTGTTGTTTTCCTTTCCATCAGTGCTTTGGCTACCACTTATTAGAGCATTCCTGACATAGAAACATAACCAGAGATATATTTGGGCCAAGCACAAAGAGGTAGAAATGCAACAGGGGAGAACAAGAGCAGTTCATGACACCAGGACAATTTTGCACATTGATGCTCTTCAGATCATGGAATTAAAGCCTGTGGGGATGGTAAGGCTGAGAAGGAGTTTATATAAAGTATCACATGAAAACTCGGTTGCTACCAGAGCTTTAAACTAGCTAGTTCGTCCCTTGTTTTTTATTACTTTCCATTATTGCTTATTTCCTCTAAATCTAAACATTGGCTCACAAGTTGGCAGGAATTTTTACTCACAAAAGGAAAAACAAGACCTTTTCTAAATCACAGGTAAGATCTAGCATTCACACTTGATTATAAACAGAAGTGGAACTTGCACTTGCTTTGAGGACAGACAGAAAAGTGAGATGACAAAAGCTGTGTGAAACTTGATAATAACAACAGCAACAGTCTGTGTGGCTGAGGCAAGAGGTTTAAACTGCTTTTCTGTCTGTGTGAGCTCACAGCAATGTTCAGTTTTAGTTTTGAAAGTTCCAAAGGAAAAATTACACCCTTTAGCTGAGAATGAAAGTGCACAAAGACACTGTGAGCCCACAGTAAACTTTCTGATAGAGAAAATCTACTCTTCCCAACCTGCAACGTTAGGTGAGACTCGCAGACCGTAAGCAAAGCACATTCCAACTGATTTGGTCCTCCATCATGTGCTTTTTAGCACATTAACTCTTGTTTTTTTAAAAATACTTCCATAGTTAATTTTAAAGCCTGTCACATAAACTATTAATAACAGGACTCCAAAATGCCAGCACAGCCAGTTGTAAGCTGTGCTACTATATTGCTAAATAGTAAGTGTAAATATGAAAATGGGATTGAAACAGACCTGGCTCAGCATTGTTTAATATTGAGTTTAGACTCTCTCCTTCAGAGCACACATAACTGGTTTCTCTTTCTGTGTTACTCTTCACTTACGTATGTTCGACAGGTGTGCAAATGCATCCCATACCCCTGATGAAACAGGTGCATGTATGATATCCTCAGAAGGGCCACTTTTTGACAACTGCAGAACAAACATGAATTGTCTACTGCAGTATTATCACTGCAAGGATTAGTCCTTAGGAAAAGTCTATTACGGTTTGTCACAGCCTAGGCATCTGTGGAAAAATACAAGAAGCTTACACAGATTTTTCCACTTCCTGCCAGCTCACAAAAACAAAGCAGCGTGGCTCAGAGAACAGGGCTAGAACATAAACGATGTGGTAAAGTTCAGCAAGCATGTTCAACTTTATGGCATGCTGCATGAGGGAGAAGCTCCAGAGGTTTGTAGTGATCTGGTTCTCCAAGGCAGCTAGGTTGAACATCACTCACTGCTCCACTGAGGGAGTTCTTGTTTTAGCATTTGCAAGCTGGAGAATTGGAGTGATTGCAGCACACAAACCCCCAGACCATGCCCTTCTCCATCTAAAATCTCAGCAGCAGCTACTGCTTATTGCAGATTCACAGCATGGCCCAGGCCCACATCTCACTCCTGTTTCACAGCCTGGAAAGGCTGGTTGCACGCAGCTGGTCAGCGAGTGCCTCGAGCACCTGGTTGTTCTCTTTTCCCTTCTGCACATTCCCCACTACTCTCACTGCCACTCTGATTGCCTAGTGTGGCTGCAGAAGAAGATGAGCAAATGGAGACAAGCTAAACGAGTCTTCTTTAAGGCACGTATGAGAGTTTCACTGCAGTGTCATCATACCTATTTTCAGCCCTGAGGTAGCAGCAATTCAAGAAGAAAAGTACAAGGAGAATGAGGAGGGAGGGAAAAAGTGGTCACTGTTGGACTACAAACTCCCTTAGTGGCCTGTTTACCCACAAAGCTCTGCAGTCCTCTCCCACAGAGCTCTGCAATTCTCTCCCCTTGCTCACAGGTAATGTATAGAGAGATAGCCAGCTACTCACAATAGCATAAGGTTTTTACTAAAGCATTTTGACAAAATACCCAACAGTAATTCTTTGTGTGGGTTGTTTGGTTTTTTTCCCTCAATGGACTGAACTTTCTCTGGAGCCCATTTGAAGAGATTTTCCAAGCAACTACAGACAACCATGAGTCCTATCACCTTCGTTTCTCCCCCAAGAAGTGTATAGTAGCTTGTAAAGTATAGTAGCTGTAGTAAAACATGAAACAAAAATCCCTTAATAACCAGACAAAGAGAAGATACAGCATTGTCCATGCTTCTCTGCAGAAGAACAACACAAATAAATGACAAGTGGTAGACACATCACTTAGGCAATATGGGAAGTTGTTCAGAGGTCATGGCTGTAAATTAAGTATAAGACTCTGTGAAAAAGAAAATAGAATTAGTGGTTGATGATTCTTATGGGGTGGTTGTTTTTATTTTTCCCCTAGGAAAATGGAATCATGTTCCTCATACTAAATGCATTGAGTACTTTCATTTCTCACTTTGCTTGTGTTGACTATGCACCTGAAATTCTATTGGTACAGCATTATTTTGAATTTCCTGATTTCAGGACAGGTGCCAGTAAATCTGAACAAAATAGCCTGAGATGATTTTGAGACATCCTGAAGTACCACTGGGCTACTGCACATTTGCCACTTGCTTTTAATGAGGTCACTGCAACATGATGTTCTGTCATCCAGAGCAGCAAAAGCCTCATTACATGCTGCAATAATTTAAGCTAAGCTACTTATTTTTAGATTTAATATATTTTCTCATATTTTTGTTGCTCTGCTTCCTCTCTTTGGTCATGGTGAGTGTCTACATTAGTAATTTAGTTCAGCTGTTCCACTCCACAGATCTGTTCCTACTGGGCTGCATTCCCTGATACCAACTCTTAGATTTGTCCCAGCTGTTTTACTGAGTTTGCCCTGATACTCTGTGGCAAGCTAATATTCTACAATGCATTGCCTATTTATTCTTCATGTCTGTTCAATGTATCATAGAACTTGCCTACCTTGTTTTTGTAGGAGATCCTATTATTAGGGGTATTTCTGCACGTGTTATTCCCACGTATGTTACAGACTACAAAGTAGTCACAACAAATATGTCAGTGAAAGCTGTTCTCCAATCAGCCTTTCTTTTTCTGCTAAAGAAGTTTCACTTCTGGACAAGCCATTAACAATGTTTTTACTCAAACAAGAAAACAAGTGAGCAAAAGGTCGAATCAGAAATAATAAACACCAGATGAAGTAAGGCAGAGGACTCCAGACAAATTGCAGAATAATTACTGTCAATAACTTGTTATTTATTTTACTTTCACCAATCTAGTGGTTTTTCATTGTACAATATTGAGATAAGAGATTACTGTCGCGAACTACAAGAAGGAAGACAGGAAGGATAACATCCAGCTAGCCAGGCTGTAAATAACCTCAAAGTCAGGCTGCATTTTCAAAAACCTGACACTGGAACTGCATTATTGTTATTAACATTATACTAAATATATTATATGAGATTATACTGAGACTGTGACAGCAGCATAAAAATGCCTTGAATCAATCCTATGTACCTGCCTACCCAACTGGAGGCTGAGCAGTGACAGATGCAGGACGAGGGGACGTCAGTCTCGCTCAGCACTTCCCAAGCTGCAAGCAGCCCCACCCTGCCCACAGAGAGCAATGAAGGTCTCCCCAAGCTGGAAAGCTGCTAGGAGAAGGTGTGCATCCCAGTCCTCTGCGTGCACGTTGTAGAACTGTGAGGCAGTCGGGGCTGAAGAAAGAGAACGGTAGCTCTAGCTTAGCTGCGCAAGCTCCCTGTTAGCAAAGGGAAGAGTGGATTTTGGACGGGTCTGTCTCACAAACAGCCATCACGACTGACTGACAGGCCAGCAGACTTGCAGTGTTTGCTTGGCCTGTGACCCTTTGTGTTATGTTAAGCCAAAATCACATGGCATGTGCATGCAAGACAAGACCCAGAGCACTCTGGTTTCAAGCAAGTCTTCCTGACCTTCAGGGAGTACATGAACTTCAATACAGCTCTGCCATGAAAAAATAAACAGAACCACTCCACTATCTCTTTTTTAAACAAGCAAGGAAGCAAACAAACCTCTGTGTCCTCTGTGAAGCTGCGTCGAAGCGATTCTGTGTATCTAGCGGGTTGACTGCATGCTCTCCCCCTGTGAGCAGGTCAATATCCCAGCAGTGTCTCTCCCCGCACAGACCCTGGGGCATTTTTGGCAGCTGAAGCCCTTGTCCAGCTGTGTCCTGCTCCCCAGAAATGGTCATTAACCACCCCAAGCAGGGGAGGGATGTTTCCTATTACCTTCATGCAAAGATGTAGATACACGCGTGGAAAATTGTAGCTGCAGCATCTTGGGACAGCAATACAGAATGGAATAAAACTCCTTGATTAAACCTCAGACTTCCATGGAAACTATCAGTGTTCATCTTCCTCTTGTGATTAATCTGTAAGTATTAATTCAAAACAGGTAACTGGTGTGGGTCACCTGACTCCTCTGGCCCCTTTCTGCAGCAGGGTACAGCCATGGTAGTGGTGACATCAGCCTGTGTATCGGAATTTCCACTCCTGACTTCACATGGGGGTCCGTGTTGTACACCCACAGTAGACAACCAGCAGAGTGAGACGTAGGCTCAAAATTATTAAGCTCTATGTGTAAAATGGAGATAAGGTAAATAAGACTGAGTACAAAACCGGCTGAAACCCCCCTGTATTTAGTGGAGTTACTAATTGCATCTACATGGTGCTCTGTAAGGATCTGTCTTGTGTCCACCAGCTTTCAATATTGATGCTGATGGACTGGATGATGGAAAAGGTAACGATTACCAAATCTACAGGTTACCCCAACATAGAAAGAGAGAAAGTGAAGAAAAAATGAAAATTCTTACAAACTGGAAACACAAACTGAAAAAATGAGATCCACTTTTATAAGGACAAGTCAAAGTTTCTAAATTAGACAGAAACAATCACCTGCATGAACACAGCTGGTGAACATCTGGACAGGTAGGAGTTCTGCAGAAAAGAACTTGAGTTATGTGTCACAGGAGTAAATAATATCAGCTGTTGTCAAAAAAAACCAATAAAATGGTAAGCAGCATATTGCATTGCACAAACAGGACTAAAACCTGCAAGAAAATGACATTTTAATTTTCATTCAATTGTAAAGATTCAGGTGAAATACTGTGTTTATTTTTAGGTACTGTGCTAGAAGGGGATGGGGGTGGGAGAAAAAAGAATAAAATTGAATATGAATAGACCCAACTTGCAACAGAAGAGGTTTGTCATAGACATCAGGGAAAAACTTTCTAGCAGTAAGTATAGCAAGGCACAAGGAACAGATTGCCTGGGAAGCCTCCCAAAATAGGCTGGCATCTGTCAGCTATGATGTCAGTATAGCTGATCTTGCTGTGGGTAAAAGGATGGATGGGCTGATCTCAATTCTCTAATTTTTGACAAAACACAGTATTAAATATACATTTAAGCAGAAGCAAAAAATGCTATTGGCTTCTAATGATCATGCTACATTGCATAGCTTAAACTGCAGTTAAAAAAGAAAAATGGAAGAGTTTTACATGTTCAGCCTCCTACAACTTTTTTTTAAATTATTATTATTTGAAGGGAGCAAAGTCTCATGCGTAATAAGATGTTAGCATTTAAATGACTCCAGCTGTGTACTACAGCTCATATCTTCCAGGAAATAAGCAATGTCCCCGCTTTGACTACTAATGTTCGCAAAGAGACAAATTATCTGTGCGCATGGCTGTAGTCTCACAATGAAATGAATGAAAGTAATATGAAGAGTAATGGAGGAAGAAGTGCTGAAGGAACTCAAATCCTGACTTCTTCTGTTTTTTTCCCAGATAGAGAAGGGGTGTGTTTGTGTGTGTTTCAGGGGGTGTGTTTGTGGGTGTGCGTGTGCGTGTGCATGTGCATGCTCACGCTCACAAATACATGTAGTGTTTCTGTGTATACACCCATTCGTGGCTACATTCACATTGTATCTAAGTTATGTTTTATTTCATTGTGTTTTTTTTCCTTCTAAATGCTATTAAAGGACTCTGGCTTTACATCATTATAGCGTTTTTAAGTAGCTAAAGCCAGTTAGAGTGTGGTGGTCTCACTACCAGCCTCTCATCCCCACAGGCAGAGGAAATATTCATAGAGACGGCTGCAAATGGTTCTTTGCACTGAGTTACAACCTAAGCAAAACAGTCATTGAGCACACACAGAGGTGGTCTTATTTTAAACCTTGTTCCTTCATCTCCAGCCAAAGAAATCCTCAGCAATTGCTATGTCCAGGCCAAGCTTTCATCTTCAGGTTGTTGTGCAATATTATTGTACTAGAAAAACATTGGGAGAATATTTGGATAATGGATTATACTTTTCAGCCTGAGGTAATTCAGAAGGTTGAAGGGATTTTGCTCAGTGTTATATCCAGTAAACAGAGTATCACCTTTCAGCACAGTCAAGAAAGGAAATGTTCAGCTGAAAATGTAAACATGTTAGCAAGTTATGAATGTGAAGAAAGGAAATGATATTGTTTTGCTTTAAAGGTTCAAAATAACCACTGAAATGGCTCTAAGCAAACCTCAAATCTTACAGTCACATGCAATTCTCAACACTTCTTATTTACTTTTGCTATTAGGACTGAAAAAAGGAAACAAATTTTTACATTAAACAGCTTGTGTCTTTTAGATAGATTCCAAAATGCTTTAAGGGCTCATATACAGCAATCAAATACAGCTATAGAGCGAAGCCATACTTTCAGAAGTGCACAAACTGTGTGTGCCAATTTTTCTAAATGCTTAGCTGAAAACCGGAGTTATAAACCCAGTAATGGCACAGGTTGTCACAAGAGCACCTGGAAGAACATTCTGGTACTGCAACATGGAGCTACGGGCTCCAGGGCTATGGTAGGTCATGTTCTCAACTCAGATCACCAATCCCTTGATTAAGAAAATAGTCCAGCTAAGAGATCGTTCACATTTCCTCCACAGACGCACTTCTGGCGTCTATGATTTCACACAAAGCAGACCTGAGCTGGGATGTAGTTCTTGCAAACCATTTTACTGAAACTGTCTACAGCCACTAACTGACAAAGTCTTTAAAAATGGTGACTTTCTAGTGCTCTCTTGGTGGAAGTTTACTTTGCAATAGGCTGACGGTCCTCTCCTGCACCTACCCTGATCACCGCCCCATCTGCTCAGGTAGGTTTCTCCTGTGTGTTTCCACAAAGCCAGGGATGTGTTGGCTGGAAGGGACCTCTGGAGGTCATCTCACACTGCTGCCTGCTCAAAGTGGGGCCCTTGTCCAGCCCTAGGTAAAGCTCAGCTACAGGTGATAATGCAAAATTTTTATACAGCTGCCACATTTTTCCTTTCTTCATCTCTCTTCCTCTGTCTCAGCTGGGATTCTAAGGTTGTCAGGAACTTCGTGGACTCTCAGACCTGCAAAAATACATGTATGTTCTTCTGAATCATGCACTGCTGTCTGCATAGAGTTTTATCACAGATGCAACTGTGTGAATAGCTAAAATGGTAAGAATACACCTCGTTATTGGTTATGTATGAATGGCTGTTCAGGTATGCAGGAGAGAGTGGAAACTCTCATATTTGGACTTCCAGGGCTGTCAAAGTGACCTCTCAATAGACTGGCAAGTTCTGTAAATAGTATTCATTCATGTTATCAGCTTATTTGTTAGAGCTTGAATCTCTTTCTGATATGTTTGCCTACTCCCAATTTTCAAAGGTCTTTTTGGCTAGTATGAATCATATTCATGATTCACAGAATTACAGTCCCCTGTAATGCTGCAAAGAGAACAAGCTGAAACACAGCCCTGGGACTAACATTCTCTCTTTACCGGTTATTCTGGGGGTTATCTAACCCTGCATGAAGAAACCAGCTCTATCACTACAACAAGTAGCAAGGAGATTCAAATCCTGGTGAGCAAGCTCTGTGCAAGCTTGAGCAGTCATTGTAGTTCATCCATTAACTGTAGGTCTTACTCATACTGTCCCTTCATGCTTACAAAGTTTTGGTTGCTTTGGCTGGGTATAGCAGAGAGACTGTGGTTGTTATCACCAAACACTGTCAATCAGCTTATTTGTTGACTTCGGTGCAGAAGTTCCCTGTCTTGGCTTTGTATTTCCTTGTACAGCCCTGGCAGTGCATTGCTCTGTGAAACAAATGTGTTTCTCCATATTCTTCCTTTTTGTTGCCAGATCTCATCGATACTGAATCGGTGTCCTGGTACGTGGTGATAGAAAGCAGCACACAGGCAACACATTTAGTCCACAGTATTTTGTTTCTTCATTTTCAGTTTACAACTGGCTGTTTCCAAGTGATGGATCTATCAGTGTTTACCTTCAAATTAAAAGATTTAACTGCCTGGAATTTAACCACTAGATATGAAAGTCCTGTAGTAAATATACTGCCTTTGGATATGAAGTTTAATAAGCTCGGTGCAATTGCTCTGTACTATTAGGGATTAACTTGAATACCACCATATTTCTAGATATAGAAACGCTTGTCTATTAATTGCCTGTTTAACACTATGTATTAAAGACGTCTACTGCAGCCTGGTGTAAAGGTCAGTAAGTACTATTCTCCCCTCCTCAATGCAGTTACCAAAGATCACATTGTCTCATTAGCCTACTACAGACAGCCTACCTGTGCCCCACGGCCACCTGCTTGCACCCCACGGCTGCCTGCCCACCGGGCACCCCGCAGCCCTCTGCAAGTGAGAAGCGTCGAAGAGGTGGGGGCTCTGACACAGAGCCTCTTCCTTTCGCTGTGAAACTCAGCTCTCATGCTGATCATAGCAGTCCCTGCTTAGGGTTACTTACCGCGTGTAAAGGCTTCTGTTTTTCCTTGCAATGTTGCGCAGAACGCCGCACTTCAATTTCATGAGTGCCTCCTGCTTTTCTAGGCACACCACATGCCTGGCTGCCCGCAGAAACCTTCCTCAGGGGTGTGAATTGCCAGCAAAATGTTCCTCTGAGAGGTTTTTTGTTCCTAATGGCCTTCTCAGACAGGTCACAGTGGAATTAGGAATCAGTGCGGTGATTTAATTGGACAACTTGCTTTATTTTCTACACACCAGAGATTTTCCCTCCATCTGCTTTCATGGGAATCAAAATTACAGTCCTTAAACAGAGGACTTGGACTGAAATTGGTGTATTTTACTTGCATGAGGGCTGAGTAGAGATGAAAAAGCAGATCCTGAAGAAGCGTTATTTCTAGATGATTCTCAATGAGTCAAAGCTGTGTGCTGTGAACCGTCATTTTTCTCTTTTTTACCTCGGTACAGGCCAGGAATGCCTCTTCTTCAGCCAAAATGCACATGGTAACATCTAAACCCAGGCATGAAATACCTTCACCTGACTTCAAAGGAGCTCCTGAATGCTTTCTGTAGTGTTTACTTCCGTCAGGATTACTCCCTCAAGCTTCCTTTCCACATTTGCAGTGTCCCTTGTGGTTTGCCGTGGTTTACAGTGCTAATACTTAGCAGTTACTTCAGCAATAAGAAAGTATAGCATTATGCCAGATCTCTTCCCAGCTATGTTTAATGACAAGTAAGCCTACATTTCAATACTCAAAGTGCACTGTAACAACAAAGCATGTCAGGTTTCTTTTGAAACTGGTTTAATCACATGGAACATTTTATATGAAGCAAAGGTCTAATGCTACTTTGACTATGTTAAGATAGCATTAAATCAGAGATGCTATCTTCATATAGAGCTAATCATATCTATTAAAATCCTGCTTTATATAAATTAACTTTTTCTTTAGCAAAATATCTGCTGTTAGACTAGTTCCATTTTATTCTTCAGTCAGAAGAATGAATTATGCCTGGATTGATGGAGAACATTGCCAGTTTGAACCACATTACTTAGCAGACATTGATTTTATTAGTCACATGGTGTTGTTTTTATTACCCAGCTGAGTGCATATTCAAGCTCCTTGAGCAACAGTGCTTGCCTGGGCAAAATATAAGACTTGGTTTCTAAGAACACTTTAAAATAAATTGCTAAAATTGCTTCTCTACAAACATGGAGGACAAAATCCTTTTCACTTGAATGTTCACGGAAAGAAAAAACAAAAGCAGTAGAGGCAGATGTTGTTTTTAATCCAGCTCTATGTTACAGCAAGTAAACAGAAAATGCTTTACTGTCTGATTTCAAATATCTCTTCTTTCTGGATTAGCAGGGAAAGAAGATATTTCAAACTAGGATGAAAAAGTGGCCTCAGCACATGGTGGTGAGGATCTCTGGTAATGGGGGATCAGGTTGAGTCTCAGTTATCTGTTTGTTAGCTCTACAAAACAGAACTTCAACTGGAAGAGCTGAGTCAATACTGTCCCTGCACAGCTGGTGGCAGAGGTTTATGTTACCGATTTGAATTAGCGACTCAAATCCTGAAACTTTAAGCCCCTGGTCCTTATTCTACCATGGGGTTATTGCTTACCCTGGGACACATGGCTTGTTCTTTCCAGCAACTTGTTATCCCCATGAAAAATTTTGATCTAGAAGAATCAACAATTCCTGACAAAAGTCTGTTTTTTTCAGATAGATAGGTGCTATTTTAAAGGGAGAAGATGGCGAGTTCTGCAAAGACCACCTGCTTATACCCAGTCTCAAGTTTACCCATGGATTTTGCTATTCAGTCCTGAATAGAAGTGTGGCAGAGAAAGCTCCTTCTCAGAGAAGGACAAACAGCATTTTTCAATTTCATTGCATACAGATGGCTCACTATATCAGGACGATTCCTCACCTTAGAGACTCCATAAATTCATCCTCTCTAAGACTCAAACTTTCCATTCATCTAAAGGCAAAAGATCACTACTGGTATGTATTAGGAGTGAAGTCCTCAACACAGCAACCACACTACAAATACTTTTTCATGTTTAACTCTGAGAATGTCTAAGCTTTCCTATTTAATAGATGAAACCTCTTCAGATGCAAAGATTTATACACAAAACAGACACCATTAATACAATATTTTTCTGTGTCATTTGCTAAATCAGGAAACTTCTGACCACATTAATCAATAGCGAGCTATCACTTCAAAAAGTCCATGTTTCTGACTAAATGCGTGCATGTTGAAATTAATATAAATGGATAATAAAAAATGTTTTTACACTTTACTGACAGGTAATGGTAGAAATCATTATCCTAATGGCTTATGAACTTATTATGTTAGAGTGATGTACAGTGGAAATACTACGATCAGCAGCAGACTTTCTATTCTGCACTTGACATGATAAATTAGTGGAAATTATTAATGTACAGTATTTCATTTCTGTGTATATTTTATCTTACCTACAGAGAAAATACAAGTAATGTTCTGCCCTTGATCAAGTCTTAACCTCAAGTCTTCGTCTACACTAGCATAACAGTCTCTCTAGCTGTACTGGACTAAAACCAGCACAGCTTCTCTAATGTGGATGCATTTAAATCTTTCACACCAACAGAGCTGCTCCCACAGGATGAAGAGAGTAAATTGATTTTATATCTTATCCATGTCTGCACCTGTGCCATCAACAACAGAGATCTCTTTCATTTATTTATAACTGTAATGTGATTGGTATTTTCAGCATATATGAATAGCTTCTGTGTTTAGATCAAACTTCATTTATAAATTGACATCAGTATTTGTCCACCAGCAACCTCACAAGCACTTATTAACTTGATGCTGTGTCTAATGTTATTGCTGATATTTAAGTTAAGCACCACTGTGCTGTTGGGAACCACCAATGGTATCCTCATGGACAGCTGATGCAGCTCAGCAGAATCACAGCAGCATATCAAATCCGTGTTACTCAACTATGCTTGGAGTGTCAACAAGATTGAGTTATATATTTTGCTGGAATTACTCAAGGTGAGGGATTCTGTATCACCATAACTTTCACAGTCTCTGCTTGAGGTGGTTCTGCTAGTAAAACCCTAACACAAATTGTTCGGACCTTGATATCTTTGCCACTGTCACTTAGGCTGTTCTGCTGCATCACCATGAACTACTTATCTATTATACAGTGTTCAGCTACAGTTAGAGATGCACACTACAGATACATTCTCAAATTAAGTTGTGTAGGATCTATATATCTGTATAAAGGTATACCTTTATACCTATATCTGTGTGCACATTTTTGGGAAAGTGAGACCTTATATCACCAGAATGAAAGCAGAGTAAAGAAATATGGCTTTACACTCTGTAAAATAAAAAGATTTGGGACCAACTGCCTGAAAGTAAGAAGGAGGCCGAGTTTGAATTTTCTACCACTCTCATAATGTGTTATTGGCCTGGAGAGTAAGAAGCACTCAGCCAGCTCTCCCTCAAACAAAAAAAAAAAAAAAAAAAAAAAAAAAA
>Ga0065711_1002152_pt1 | contig 36170 bp, 22 predicted proteins | sample Hoacrofraction12_FD_59098 | JGI IMG/M metagenome (GOLD analysis project Ga0065711, IMG submission 59098) | Hoatzin crop microbial communities from Cojedes, Venezuela - Epithelial fraction 12 v2 (version 2) | ecosystem: Host-associated > Birds > Digestive system > Esophagus > Crop | place...
CTCAATGCATTCCAGTTGCTCCCTCACATATAGAGCAACTCCACCACCTCTCCTTGTTGGCCTGTCTTTCCTAAAGAGTCTGTAGCCATCCATGACAGCATGCCAGTCATGAGAGATGTCCCACCACATTTCTGTGATGGCGACCAAGTCGTAGCCGTCCTGCTGTACCTTCCCCAGCCCGAAGCGCACACTGCTACACACTTAGTGGAAGCAAAGCTATTTATACTGCTGCATCCCAGGGAAAAGCGAGACATGGCATTCTGAAGTCAATGAAAGCATCAATAAAACCACTTCCACTCGGATAGCAGAATGTCTGGAAAACTGGGCAGATCTTACTGAAGAAAATGGCCAGGAAAAAACCCTCAGAAAGTTGTTTTCCAGTCAAACTGACCAGGTTTGAAGGATGCTAACCAGTATTTTTGCAACAATACTTCACTATTTTGCTCAGATTTTTCCACCTGAGGGATGACTTTGGAAATGGAGAAGCAGGGCATGCTGAAATCCATATGTTGTGGTGAACAGCGATGTAACTCTGAGCTTTCTCCACAAGACTGGGCAGGGCAATCTGTCCTCAAAGGGCGTATTTACAAGAAATCATCAAAGATAAATGTCTGGTTTCCGCTTTCCTGATTGGGGTGGATGGTACTGTATGATTGCTATTTCAGGTCCTCAGGTTTCCTGCTGTTTTCAATACTTTGCACTTTAAACTGTGTTACAATTGACTTTGGCCATCTTTTTTTTTATTTATTGAAAAACACTTCCACCCATTTAACTAGTTAATGCTTTCACAGCCCTTTAAAGTTGTAAAGCACTACAAATTTAGAAACTGTTCTTAACAATCATTTGGACAAATGGATCCAGCAAATTGCATATTGATAGGAGTTTATGTTCTTTGCAGTCAAATATTTCCTCACTCGTTTCACGCAAAATTGCTTGGCCAAACAGATTTTCCCAAGGCGCTCTCAATAATGAATGTAACTTTCTTTTGTTTCTGACTCTTCTCCGAACCCATCAGGAAAGGGTAAAGCATAATGATAAAGGTCTGTTGTCTCATGTAACCCTCTGGGACTGTTTTCTCTAATATAATTGTTTGAAAATCAGCAGTTTTCTGCCAGGAAAAAAAACAAGCCATTTTCCTTCCAAGTAAGACTGAAAAAATCTGAATGCCACAGAGCCTGCTTACTCATGCAACATTAATTTTTAAAAGAATCAATTTTGTAATCTTTCAATTATGGTTTATTGTAATGATAATAATCACTGAGAAATCATGTTTTTTTTCCACTGTTAGTGCTGGTGGCTGTCATCAAACCGCTTTCAGCAAGGCTGAAAACACCTGGACTAATAAACCAGGCATTATTTATTTATACTTTAGTTTTACTCATTTAGAAACATATTAAACATCAATTCCCTTAGCAGTTGGTGATGTTACAAAAACTAAAAGCAAATAAATTATAACTGTAGCACATAAACACCTAAAAGTCACTGCCAGTCTGGCCATCTTGTACTGCCATAACTGAAATGTACTTCAAAAAAGCCGAAAGAGACCATATGGACCTCGCACATTGCTCACACTACAGAACACATGACTTGAGTCTCTGTGTGAACACCTCCTGTGCTGGAAGCTCACAGAAAGGCTGTCCTAGCTCCAGCTGGGCAGCTGCATACCACATCCCTTTGCTTTTCACGCTGAAATCACTGTGCTGGGTGTTTGGTTCACTTGAGCACAGGCAAGAAGCATTTGTGATAGCTCGTATATACACATACATGTAAATTGCTGCATAGCAGCTCCAAGCCTCTATCGATGCTCGCCTATGCAGAGCTACACACTCCTGTAACAGGGAACATGCATTGCTCATACAGCAGGTCACGCCAGAGCTTAGCATGTAACAGCACAAGCACAATGAGTTCATATTATGTTCACATTTTACAATAAAAAGTGTACAGAAAAATCACTTGGTTTCTGATCAAAATCTGAGCTCCCTGCTGTTTTAATTCCTGTAACCAACAATCATCAATAAATAATCATGCACAGCTTCTGCACCCCACTGTGATATTTTGTTTTAAGTACTGGATGTACTGAGTTGGGATCTGCAACTCCAGATCAGACTTTCCGGTGTTCTGCTCCAGGATGGAAGTGAAAGAGCAAGCACAGAGGGGAGAGCTGCTCTTCATCAGATACCGTGCAGGTCTGCAAGCTGTTTCAAAAAAGATTGTGCCGAAAACAGGAGGCATGTTCGAGGCAATACGTTTCACAATAAAAGGACAAAAGGCTGAAAGAAGAAAGCTACACAGATGACATAGTTACAAACAATGAGCCAGGAAATCAAAGAGGAAAAAAATGTGGAAAATATCAGCAAAGTAACGATAGAGAAGGAAAAAAATATTTGAAGGAAAGCAAGAACACGCCAAATGGAAACAAGTATCCCATTAAAGAGAAACGTGAACAGGGAAGAGTTTGTGACTGAAGTACAGTGACAACATTACAGCCTGTGATTTGAGTTCACCAATCCAAATGGAAAAGTCAGAGATCGGCATAAGGAGAAGGCACAAAAGTTGAAATGTTTCAGGAACTGCTTGGGGCCAGGCCTCAGGCCTCACAGACAACGTAAGCCTTCAAACGTACTGAGCTCTCCTGGCACACAAACAGACTCAGACGGTAACCAGGCTCTGAACACCACCACACAACCATGTACACCGTGGCTCATAAATTCAACCCACCACCTAGCTCACTGGAACAGAACGCTAAACCCTACCTTTGCAAAGACACAAGAACTGTCGCCTGCATGGAGACAATCCTGGAGGTGGATGCACTCAACAACTCAGCTCGCCTCCAGCCTCACTCTCTCTGTAGCATTCCCACTGCGGCAGCCTGGAGATGCCTTAGCCTTCCCATCGGCTGTGGGCAAGGACAGCAGGGAATGGGGTAGAAAGGTGACACCCACAACCCCCTCCCCTCAATGGGGAAGGCTGCTCTGCCTCTTTGGTGGGGAAGCCAGGCTGTTGTGGACACCTGGCAGTGGTGAGTCTGCCAGCTGTATCTGTGGCTCTCCTCACCCCTTTCTGTCACCATCTTTACCTCCCACACAGGTCTAGAGAGCTCCCTGGGTATATAGCGGATACGACGCTGAGCAGTGGAGGAATGGCAGAAAGCCAAGTCATTCATTCACTCACTGGATAAAGAAATCAAGCTATTTGTTTGTGAAATGTAGGCAATTAACACAAACTAATTGAATATCACACTGTTAGACCAAAGACATTTTCTGTTGATGCCATTTCATTTAATACCTTGAAAAATCAACACAATTATATTTTTAATGCCTAGTTCATAACTACTTAATTCATATCTCTTAATTCTGTTTTGGAGTGAAATGGACTAGATGATATCATTCCCACTTCCACGAGTTTAGCATTTAAAGATAACATTCAACCATGCCTTTATGTTTAAAAAACATGCGAAGTACTGAAAACTGGAGGACAACCTTACTGCATCTTTAAAAATCAGTGCAGTCTGATCTGGATATATAAATACCAAAAAGTCTTCATTCTAATTCATGTTCTTGCCATTAAGATTATTTGGGAGCTCCATCTATGCATTCTTGAACTAAGCACTTTTAAATTTGAGCTCAATATCCCAACACAGAAAACGAGAGGCTTCTCTATCCATGTCAAAGCACTGTTTTTCTATTTGTTCTTGCATATTCCATGTCTGGATACAATAGAAAAGGAACTTGACCACATGCCTGGCAATACTACTCAGCTCTAGACAATACTAAAACAAAATTGCCACAGATGATAATGCATACATTTAACATTTCTCTTTCACCTAAAGACAGACAGTATTCTACTGAATGACTCAGTGTCAAGCTACCTTTATCTAACACATCAAACCTGAAGGACCTAAAATTATTTTTAAATCTTTTGTTCGATGTAGCCATGTTGCAAGATTTGACTACCTCTGATAACTTCATTTCAAAAATGTTCTTTGTGAAGACTATATGTACCATTTGATAAAAAAACCCAACTCGTAACCATTGGTTTTAAAATAGTCACATGTTGAAGTACATAGAGAGTGGACACAAACTTTACCGAAGCATGCAAATCTACAATTCTGTGCAACATGTTCTCTTCACAGGAAGTGCAATAGTATTGTAAAATGTAATTAGATATAATCTTCCATTTTCATTAGCCATTAACATTATGTAAAGATAAACTAAAGCATAATGAGTCTTTTCATTATCACATAATTGTTATTTTAATGGTTATATTACAAGCGATATAATACTATACATACTTCCACCTCTCATATTAGTGGGCAATTATTTTGAAACTTTCTATTACTATCTACCCACAGAGACCAAAGTATTAACACCACCATTTAATATAATGATGACCATGGTTTTGAAATCAATATGATAGCCTCAGGGAAAAATGTAATGGAATAATGAAGAAAATATTTATATTATATGCCAGTCTCAGTCCTGGTACACAGACAGAAGTTTAAGTAAAACACATGGAGCTGCTCTTGCTACTGCTATCCTGAAACTGGTCAAATACGTATGAAACCAGTGGTTATTATCGCAAAAACAGAGGAAAACTTTTAAGTGATCCAGAATTAAAAGCTCGGAAGTGAAACTGGAATAAGCCTTCCCTGAATACATCATCCCCAAGTACCATTCTAAACCATATCCAGATATACCACCTGAAATACCCTATTTCCCACTGATAAACAAAGAACTGGCCTTAGTTACTCACCCATTCATTGCCTTTCTCCTAACCAATCAAAGCAGTGTGGCTGGGCAGGAAGCAGCTAGTGATTAGACAGGTCTAAGCAGTACATAAAGCTTGAGAATATCCTGAGGATATCCTACATAAAGTTAAATGAAGTTTCATACACGCAAGGCACTTCATGAGCAAGAGCCAAAATACCTCTAGGAGTGAGAAGGCTTTGGGTTGCCACTGCAGCTGAGAGTCCCTGGCAGGATCTGTACAGAGGAGCTGAAATCCAACTCTGTGCTTGGAAGAGGAGGTAAAGGCAATTTAAGACCATGAAATAAGCCTGGAGGAGTTAAGGACCACTGCTTTCTTCTACTCCAAATACGAAACATATTTCAACAGTGTCATCACTAATATAAAATCAGAGCAGCATGGAGAGAGCGAGCAAAAACCCGCAATGACAAAGCTCCAGCAAATACACAATTCTCCCTTGCTAAAAGAGAAAGCTACCCATGACAAACACTAGTCACATTTCTTCATGGGCTGGAGGAAGGTGTGGAAATAATGCTAAGACAAATGGACACAGGATAGGAAAACAAACAATACTTGAAAAAATTGAAACTAAACCTCTTCTTTTAGAGGAATGCTGCTTTGCAAATACTATTCAGATTGTTTTCTTTCCCTAATATTTTGATTGACTGTAAAATGTCAAGAGACTACTGCTAATTTCATGTAGAAGGTGGTGCTGGAACATTACCGTGTTTGGCTAAAAACAGGTTATAAAGCAGCAGAAATTGGTTCCATTCTGCCGTTCCAGACCATTCCAACCCAAAATTAGTACTATAAGAGACTGAAATGCCTTCATGGCAAGCATACAACATTCAAAAAGCTCTATGGGCATGAATTTCTGCACAGCAATAGCTCCTGCTTTCCCCCAGTGTTCTTTTCTCAAGGAAGTCATGTTGTAAAAAGAGGATAAATATTCCTTGCCTCACAAAGGCATTTTGAAGCTTAAGTGATATCTGCAATATTTTCAGAGATGCTCTCACGGAAAATGTTTGGGATGCTCTTTGGAGACAGGAGCACTAGTATCTCTAATGAATGTACTTCCAGCAAAAACTCTGCAACAACATATGGAGAGCAAACTGAACACAGAGCACATATTTCTGACATTTATCTCTGTTTTTATTGTTAAGATAAAACCATGCTGTTTGTTTCTTAGGATTTCATCTGCTTTCTTTCCTTTCTCTGTGTCTCATTCTACATTAGTGACATCATCCCCAGCAATTGTTAAAGTTTTGCAGCAAATCCTGTGCTTTGGAAGTTTTAATGAGTCATGTAGAGAATGTTATTAGGCAGGGAGTTCATGCCTCCTTTCCGTAACCAGCATGGCTATAGCAGAGGGGATATGCTTGCTGGGATGACTGACTTCTAAGAATAAAAGCAAAGAAAAAGAAGTCTCCAAAGATCAGGATGGGATAGTAAGAGCAAACTTGCAAAGAACAAATGTGGGCATTTAGAAACCTTTTCTTCTATTGCAGTTGCATGTTTACTGAATACTAATGTACTGGATAGGGTTGCTCGGGTTCTGAGACGAGCGGTGCCTCTGGTATGCACTCCCAATTGTACTGCATGCTACTGCCAACAAGCATTGCTTGCAAAATCTCAGAATTAGAGTGGCTGCATCTTTGAGCATATGTGTAAAAAAGTATTCCCCTTCACACCCAAATTAAGCTACACGCTGATCAATGTCCAAGATGCCAGACAAACTATTTGAGGACACTCCTCAAGATTCATAATAAATCCCCATAGTTGTAGTTATGTATTTCCAAACTGTTAAAGCTTCCAAAACCTGCTGATGATCTGAATGCCTGAGAAAAAGAATTGTACATGCTGCTCTTGTCCATGTTACTCTTTAAATGCATAGCTGCCTCACTGTTAAAAGCTCAGAGAGTCTGAGTATCACAGGAACTGTACAGGATGCAGCCAGCAATTGTTTTCTAAACACAGGTTGTAGCACATCCCAATAGCACATCAGGTTCTCCGAGAAGCATGGCTGTGAATCCTGAGTCACCTTCAAAGACATGTGCTATAAATACACGTGCGCACATATATATATCTGTACAGTTTCACCATTCTGAAATTGCAGCCTGGATTCTTTATGTGGGAGACATGATAACAGACATAAATAAAACAATGTAGAACATCTGTTTTGTTTTTATAAGGGTAAAAATACATATTGAAGACATGCATAAGCAAGCATGTAGTTAACACTGAGTTCTAAACTAATTTAATGAGACACAAAATTTCACCACCTTCCCTCAGCTTTCCCTCCCACCTATGTGTATGAGGACTCACACAGGCTTGATTTCTCACCAATTGGATTTTCAGCGCAGCATTTGTTTACTGATCTTTCTACATTTTAAGGCAAAATACTCCAACATCAGTTCAGGCTAAACCGTTTCTACTTTCATATAGTTTTTCTTTCGCCAGGTTGCCTACTTGTTCAAAGCTTTGAGAAGATAATCTTTTCTAGACATCACAGAATCCCTAAGGTTGGAAAAGACCTCTAAGCTCACCAAGTCCAACCTCCAACCCATCACCACCATGCCTGCTAAACTGTGTCCTGAACTGCCGTATCTACACATTTTTTGAACACTTCCAGGGATGGGGATTCCACCACTTCCCTGGGCAGCCTGTTCCAATGCCTGACCACTCTTTCAGTACAGAAATTTTTCCTGATATCCAGTCTAAACCTCCCCTGACACAACTTGAGGCCATCATTCAGCGAGATATTTGAAATTAGTTCCCATATATCTTTTCTTTTAAAAGTCTTTTCTAGTAAGTTTTACTAGCTAGTGGGTGGACAGACGTACAGAAACTCTTCTCTATCTGAAGCAACAAATCACTGTGCTGTTTTATTCCCTACCTCGTACAGTTGCTACCCTCACTTGAGCAGCAACTCTGTAACACAAAATCTCCCAGTGCATCTCACGCAGTTTGATTGCAGAATGTTGTCTTTTGCTGAACACTGTAAATACGGATCAGTGCACTTCAGAGAGCTTCCATTAGAAAGCCCAGAGTTATCAGTAACCAACAGGTATTATACCAAAGTAATAGCCACACCGCATTTATTTTCTAATCTATTTAATGTATCTTAGAAAAGCATTGCTGTGTGACAACTGGTGACAAGCATAGACTTCAATGGTAATCACTCCACATTTTCAAAGACAACTATTTCAGCTGGCAGCAAAGTTGAGTTAAAAAACGGATTACTTTCTTTTTTTAAAAAAAAATTAGTGCTGTTCATTTAAAATTTTAAGCTTCTTTAGGAAAATCCAGATCTATTTTAAACACCGTGGTCTGAAAAATCAAAAATGTTGAACTATGGAAGATGATCCAGTGAAGTTTTTATAAACACCAAAGGCTTCATTCAAAATCTATGGCTCTGCTATTTTTTCCCTCCAAGACTTCTGTCTTTAAAACCATAAAATATCTTCAGCAGCAGCAGCAAAGCTGGAACCACTGCGATCTACAGGACTGCTGGTATATGAATCACGGGCTTACATAATCCTTCCAAAAGGTGTATCTTCATGGGATGCGAGAAAAGTTGAAACTGAATCTCATACACATGCACAATCCCAGTGTTGCTCATGAGAGATATCAGCAACACTCTCCTGACCACAAAAGCTGCAGAATATTTACAGGACAGGATAGAAAAGGTGTGCATGTAATTTGAGAATACCAGTACTGTACAAAGATTTAACATGTTTTGTCAGGAGCAGAAAACAGATTCAGTGGCACTTAAAGAAGACATAATAAGTTAAAAGCAATAGATGATGGACTAATTCAAAGAACATGTGAAAATGCACAGTGATAAAGTAGATCCTGATTATGTATTTCTTGATTTAAATTATTAGGTAAAAAGAAATAACTCCACGGCTAAAGTCAGCAACCACTACAGAATCAATAGGTCTCTGAGCCCATATCAATCTATATGCAGTCACAGTTTTATCACAAAATGTTAGACAATATTGATATTTTTTAATAAAGCTTCACTTTACTATGTAATCAGTGTAATGTAGTAGGAGCTGTGTTTCTTAACAAAAGTGTTGGTGCTTTGTACAGCATTTACTGGCATGCTAATAAAAAATGGACTACTTCTATTGAGTTCCATCTGCCCAATAGAGAAGAATGTTCATCTTAATTAGGAAAATCTTCATAAAGAAATATAAATGCAGTTACTAATGGGCTGCAGGGAATAAATCTAGGACACTCAGGAACAACTGGTCTTTTACTAGGAAATGGAAGAGTGAATATAAACCCCAAAACAGCTGTTAGCTGTCCGGTGATTGACCACAAATAGCAATAGATGTTGAGTTTTTAAGTGTTTTATAATGAAAAATCTATTTATTTCATTAAGGTTTCATGCTTTAGACGCTTGGTTTTTCAGGTAATAAAGCAGTCTTAGCTGACAATGAAACTATTTAAACCCTCTATGAATTAAGATAGACAAGCCTATTAGCATTTTTTGAAGGAATTCATTTATAAAAAGAAAGGAGTGCCGAGCAATGGTTCAAGAAATATCCACCATCAAGCATCTGAAAAACTGTCACTTTATCAAACACATATTTTAGAGTTTTCTGTGATGCTTATAGGCAGTTGAGAACTTCTTGCTGACTTTACCGGCGTAGCAGCAGACTCTACATCATCATGATAAAGGCTATATTAAAATGTAAACTACAGTTCATTTTGTCCTTAAAAATGTTTCAACAGGCATTATACATTTCCTCTGTTTGAATCAGTTTTTCCATCATTGTCTTCCAAGAGTTCTGTAGTTTAAACATGCTGATATTCCCTAACTCTGCTCATTTTTCTTTCAAAATGAAATGAACTTTTACTCATCTTTCAGATTTTTTTTTCATAAAAAGCATGTTAATAGAAAGCATTGATGGGAAGTACTTTCCAAGTCCCAAAAGCTAACTCTGTGAGCCAGGTTCAGTGTCAATGTTCACAGCTTCCCAATGAAAAACTGCTTTCTGCAAGTATTACCTAACACTAGCTAAGATTTTATATTTTCTCTGAATGGCCTTGATAGGGAAACTAATAAGTATATGTAAGCAAGTGCAAAAGTGAAACTAGCACTACTCTAATATTTCAGTCAAGCCATCAACCAGAAATAAGGCATAAAACTCTGACAGCTTTACTACCTCAATTCACAGAGAGTATCACCAAATAATAGAAGTTGCAGCTACTTGAGCCTCAGAGAACGTAATTTATTTATTCATTTCAGTGACATTTTTACTAGACTACAGTTCATGTAGATTAGTCAGACACATCAAAAGTCACATATTAGCTGAGGTGAAGCTGTCATGACTGCGGTTGTCTAACAGTGTCAATCTGAACTTTAGATGAATATAATTTGCTAGCTCTAAATGACAGAGATATAATACAGATCTTGTATATCACCAAGGTAATAAATAATTAGTGAGCAAAACTGAGTAAAATAGCAGGTTGAGCACACCCCCCAATTTTGAATCTTGACGCAGAAGTCAGTGATCAGAATGATCCATCTTTCTGCCTCAAATGATAAAACAGCTTTCTCACAACCTAACACATAGCACCATCTGGCATGAACAGAGGAAACTAAGAACTTTTGGAAGAGAAGCACAAAAGCAATTTAATTTCTTTGGAATTGTCCAAGATATTAAAAAAAATCCTTCAGAAACGGCCATCTGACTGTGAATGCAGCTCAGTGAACCTGCCTCCTGTAGACACGCTTGCATAGCTTATAATCTCAGTAAAATGTTGTTGAACTGAATTGTTTGGTGTCATGGTTCAACCCCAGCCGGCAACTAAAGCACCACGTAGCTGCTTGCTCACTTCTACCCACAGTGGGATGGGGAGGAGAATGGGGGGGGTTAATGGGAAAGCAATGGAAGAGATAATAATAACAGTAATAATAATATATACAAAACAAGTGATGCACAATGCAATTGCTCACCACCCAATGAACAATACCCAGCCCATCCCCGAGCAGCAATCACTGCCCCCAGTTTACACACTGAGCATGACGTCATATGGTATCGAATATCCCCTGTGACCAGCTGGGGTCAGTTGTCCCTGCCGTGTCCCTTCCCAGCTTCCCACACACCTGGCAGCATGAGAGGCTGAAAAGTACTTGACTGCCTAGCAACAACTGAAAACATCAGTATGTTATAAACATCATTTTCATCCCAAATCTAAAACACAGCACTACACCAGCTACCAGCAGGAAAATTAATATCCCAGCTGAAATGAGGATGTTTGGGTATGGGATGGGTGTTGTCACAGTTAAGAGAGTGTGTGTGGAAAGTCAATTCTTCATCAAACCAGCTGGGTTTCAGAACATTATCTCATGTCTCTTAACAGGAATTTTAGGATCTCAGAATACATCTCCCCAGCGAAGCTCAGCAGGCTCTTTTCCGTAGCTGTTTATACGAAGAGTGACTACAGACACCAAGTTAAGCTGTGCTTTGAGCAGTATCAGCACATGCATTACCAGCTGTTTGCTGGGGCTCAACATCCTCCACATGCAGTGGGACAGGAGCGGTCTGATCACACCATCAGCCTTGAGAGGGGACGTGGAGCTGTGCCATCAGAGGCACCACTTGGACGTGCAGTGCTGAGCGGTCAACCTGAGATGTTTGTAGCATAAACACGAATGGAGTCTGCGGTCTGGTTTCACTGATACTAGAACAGATTTATTTCATCATTGCTTTTTGAAAGTGACTTTTAATGCAGACTGTTTTCTAAATGATCCTTAAAAGACACTCCTTTCTTCCTCATCACCTTCACCTAAGGCAATAACATCCAGTAGCATTGATCTATTTGCTGCTAGTTTTCATTAATTTTACCCTCCCTAAGGGTGGTGCAGCTTTGGTGCCAGCTAATTAAAACTTATTTAGGGCTGTTCAGTGCACTTTATCAGACCAGAATTAGCTCTGCTTTTTTAATGCAGACTACAGTTTTCTCTGTTATTACCAATTAAATGTTGTATCATATTGCATTATATTTCCAATGCATGGCAAAGATACAGATGGCTTTAGAACCACTTACCTGCACTGAGGCACACACAAAGATGCCACATTTAGTAATTGCCTAATGTTTCTTTAAGTTCTTTCACTTGACTTGATACATAGAATATACCAAAACATTAGTGAAGTACTGGAAGAAGCTGCCAGCTTTATGCTCCCTCTAGGGAAGTACCAAGTAAAACGCATTAATGAAAATTTGTAAATGTCTAGCAATTAATATTATTTATGTACAACAATTATTCAAAGTGGATGAGCATTCACCACCTTGAACTCAAATGCTTCAGTAATGAAGAGTCTCAAAAAGAACATATGTCCTCGAGATTCGTAACACCGCATGCAAGGTTAATTCTCCAGCATGGATAGCCCATATCAGAGGGTTTTTTGCAGCACTGTAGAATTAAAAAATGCTTTATTGTGGAATAAAAAACCTTGTTTGTTGGATGGTATTTAGAGGCAATTCTTCTTTCTTCCATGAACCAATAATAAACCATTTGTCAACATCAAAGCTGTGGGTTTTGAACCTCCACTCAGTGAAGTCAGGGATGAAGCTCTCATGCCACTGGTGTAAGACCAGAGCATCTCTGCAGTAGAGAACTGACTGCAGCACATACCTGTTAGCTGCTTCTCATAACATCCTTTAAAACTTCAGCACTACTAGGATGAAACTACTGAAAAGCCCCACTAATTACCTAAAAAGATGGTACATCAAAGACTAGAAATAGGAAGCTCATTAAAGGCTTGACAGACTAGAAATCTGTTGCGATCTTACTATGCATTAGTAGCATACACTGTACATAAGGACAGTATTTTAGGATTAAACTAAAATAGATACAGTTACAATCCACTCAGTACATTTTAAAATGAGTTGAACTTGGTTTCCTTCCAGAATTTTTGCTGGGAACATGCTGAAACAGACCTCTGTTCAATCTAATATTGCAAGCAAGAGTTGATGTTTCTCCGAGGAACCGAAGGAATATTTGGCTGAGGAACCTGAGTCTGTCTCAGCATCATAACAGTCTGGCACAACGTGCAAAAGTCTTTTCATCACCCACTAATCTCTCGTGCTCTCCCTTTACTGCTTCCACAAATGCCACATGCCTCTGACAGCCTCATGACCCTCCCTAGAAACAGCACACGGGTCCTGTGAATTGAAGATGTTACAGAAAATGAAACAGTTTCCAAAACTGAGGTCCCCTGATAAGTACGGAACTGCAGGATGTTTTCTTGTGATACAGAAGGTGTTGGCTGGTGACACCACCATTGTTTCCCTTGTTTCTGGCTGACAAGTGCACTAAACGATGTTAAAAAAACTGCTTAGTATTTGAGGTGGAAAAGTAGGACTAAAAATGAAAGCTGCAGTAGATACAAGGATGTTATCTGATTGCCATTGTGAGGAGCGGGGTGAAGGGGGGTGTCACAATGTTAAAGGGTGGCTCCTGCAAACACACTGGAGTGTGGGTCATGACGCAGGCTCTTTGCAATTTGCCCCTGTTCGCAATGTGAAAATTTTAGTTGTTGTAACGGATTAATGAGAAAGAGATTGGACCACTTTGGCATTAACATCTTAAGAACTTTGTTCATAAGCATTGGGAGAACAGAAGTTCAATCTGCCTTTGACACGGAAAGAAGCATTTGTATTGTGTTAATTGAAAAATAATAAAACCTTGAGATGTGTCAATTTGTTGAAGAGGAATGGATTAGGCTGGAGATGAGAATACTTTGACATCAGATGATGAGATATTTTGATGGGATATACTAAGGTCTGCTCTCACAATAAGGATTTTTATGAAGTGTTGTAAAGTCACTGTGACCTGACTGGCTGTTAACATGGAAGAGTCATAAATACAAACAAATTTATGTTTAGCAATGCAGTAATGTACTCATGATAATATTTAGCTCAATTAATATGTAAACCGGATGACTGGATTATTAAAGGGCATTTTTGAAGAACGGATCTTGCATATTTTCTTGATTAGCCTCTGTTCAGCAGATTGTTCAGTTAAACTAAAGAAGCCATGATAACCTTGACACCTTTATGATATATAGGAGCTCCCTCTGACTCCAGAGTCACAGCAGCGACACATGCATGTGGTGAACAAGCTGAGGGGCAAGTTCTTCCCTACGTTTCAACACTTTTGAAAAAAGGAAAAATCAACTCTAACGAAGTTTTGCAGTTTAATAACAAAGTGAATCAAGAAGGCTTGAGAGAACAAGCTCTTCTACTTCAAAAGCTAAGTCAAAAGTTCAGCCTAAATTAATTTTTGAATATCTATATTTTTAATTTGGTAAGAATAGCTACAGTCCTTCACAACTGCAAATTCATGATGTGCAAATTCAAAAAGGAATACTAAGGTACAGCAGTGGTCTGGAAACTCCTTCATAGTTAGCTCCATTGAGTATGCCTGACAGGTGCTCTTCCATGCCAAAACACAGACGATCAGAATTTTTGCAGTTCAGTTACACAATCCTGTAATATGTGGTCTGAACATGCTAGCCAAAACAGTGACCCTCACACTTCCATCTCCTTACAGCCCCCACTTGAGCAGCACAAACACACATTCTCAGGCATGGAAAATAGAATTTCAGCATAATTTTGAAAATTATGACAATGAGATTTAGGTAAAAACCTAAATCTATTAGAGTATCACTGATAATCCATTTTCACCAAGAAACAGAAATAACACATAACCCTGAGATTTGGACTTGAAGAACAGCTACAGTGAATCTCAACAGAGAAGATAATACAATATGCAGAGTTATCCTGAGGTTGTGCATTTGGAAATGTTGTTTGTGTAGGATTATGCTATTCAAATAAAATGTCAATTTAATCAATAGTAAATTGAGCTGAAAACAACACACAGCTTTGAAAACGTTTCAGGAAGACATCCAATATTTTTGGGACTCAAGCCAACAGAAATGGAAAGAACAGAAGGTAGCGTAGGTGGGGTAAATGGGGCCTAGCTGCTGCCTCATCAAGTGCTTATAACAGTCAAAACCATATAACAATCCATTAAAAACGTGTCTGGGGACTTATTTAGTAGCTGGCATCCAGCATGGACTTCTCTCATGTATCTTTTGTCATAACTGTAATTGTTCTTCACATTTAGGACTTACCGGTCTTTTCCTGTCTCCTTCTTAAACACGGCATCACAGTAACTCATGCGCTTTTCTGTTGTCACATAGATTTTGGCAGTTGGGTAGCTGTCAACAGTTTTCTTCAGCATGTTGTACACAATGCCATTTCCATCCTTCCTCATGTTTCGAAAAGGTCCCCAGATCACGTAAACAGTATTGTTGGTTTCTTTGAAAAAGTACTCTGGATTCTTGAGTAGGAGAGGCACACTTGTGTGAGAGACCACTCTTATGGTTGTCCTCTTCCCAACATCCTCCTCGTAGCCCTTTGTGGGAGCATTGTTCATCCTCCATATGCAGGAGGACTTGTCTATCTCGGCTCCCACCTTCTGGCCAGCCATTTGTCCCGAGTTTGAAACAATGGCACAGAGGTCACAGTTAAGTTGTAGAGGCTGGAAGAAACAAAACAAAAACACTGGCAATTCTTCCTCTGTAAAATACGAAGACTGAAAATTCAGTTAAAAGAAAGATGAGCACAGCCCAACAAATTGATAGCAATGCTTCTCTTTAAGAAAACCTAACAATCCCCATGTGGTAGAGCTGGTAGAAAACCCTACCACTACAAAGCTCTGAATGCAATCCTTTTTTAGTGAAAGAGGTGGCAGCTCCAATGTTTTCCTTTGTTCTCCACCTTGCAAAGTCAACTAGAAAAATAATAATTCCTTATTTTCCTCTAAATATTACTCCTTCTACTAGAAAACAATGAAAGAAAGAAGCAGCAGAAAACAATATTTAGATCAATGCCTTTTTTCTCTTAACAAGGTGTTGTCAGCAACAGGAAAAAAAAGTATAGAAAAAGTAATGCTGGAAATGTAACTATACACTGACCGTGTTTATGTGTCTGAATTAATAGTTCCCAAGTTTGTGACAGAAATCAAACATGAGATGTAACTCTAAAAAGCAATCTAGTTGCATGAAAATCCTGCAGTTGGAAAGGAGACGTAGACAGAGGAACACGTTGTTGTCTCCAGAGAACAGTTATGATCCATGAAAAATGAGAGGCAGGTGGACTGGTGACAGGTGAACTAGGAACTTAATACTGCGCAAACTGAAGTCAAAGACAGTATTTCCTGAGCACGTTCTAGGGTATTATTTCTCCAGTATGAATTGAAAACAGGAACAGTTATCTTTCTAACAGAGATATAGGGAAGTACCTGATGTTCTGTTTGTCAGAGTATAAATAGTAAATGTTTTTTGGTTCTTTTGTACTGACAGACTAAAAGGAAATACCCTGTATTTGATTGTATGAAAAGTTTGGTTAGGAATCTAAATCAAATGAAAACTAGATCCATCAAAAAAAAACTACAGAAGTCTGTCCAGACAACAGTTCATTTACAATTTTTCATATGTTCACAGACTTGATCTTCTGTCATGCTCCCAATTGGGAGCCAGTGATTCCAGTTTGATGTTTGTAGGGAATAACGCCCGTCATGTTCTTTGGACATGCAGCCTGACAGGATGCTAGGTGCTTTTCTGGTCAGACTTGTGGTTATTTTTCCCTTCAAAATCACACCTCATTTAGCTGATGTGGATGAATATCCTTGCTACATTTGACCACTATAAACTTAGGACACAGTGGCAGACAAAACATCAAATTTCTTTCGTAATGGTGCATACTATAATGACAAGAGATAAACATCTGAATAGAGCCAAATTATAACAGCTAAAATATCTCATCTTTGGGAGACAGATACTGTACAGAACTAAGGTGCATCCTGCAGGGCTTCTGCAATAAATCTCACAATTGCAAAGGTTGGATTTCTCTATGTGAGTGGGTCACGAAAACATTTTTTCCTCATTTCATCAGGAATTAAAGATGCCTGACTGCATGTAAAAGCATTGGCAATATTTCCTTTACAGAATACCATGTATTTTTTTATAGCTGTTGTAGTTTTAGAGAGCTGTCCTGCATAGCACTCTGACAGCAGGGATGAAATCCCAGGAGATGCAGCTGAATACAACAGTCTTTCTGTTTACCGCTTAGTTACAGAAATCCTCTCTAAGATACATTATGAGGACGTGGCTGGGTGACCTAAACAAATCCATAAGCATAACTCACATCCTAACATGAAGTGAATTGTTAAAGTCCCACCAGATTAATTTACAGATTTTAGGGCAAACTCAGACGAACAAATGCTGAATACGAAACCAACAGATAGGAAAAGCCATTCTGGTTAAGAATCTGGTCCCATTTAAATCTGTCTCAACCTCAGTGTTGGTTTTTGTTTTGGTGGTTCTTTATTTTCCCCCACAATATTTTTCCTTCTCTGTTAAATGGAGCCGCCCTCTCAAATTTGGAATAGTATGATTTTCTGACCTTAGTTAGAAATGCATTGCACATTTTCTATTCACTGAGTGTAACTGTTCTGCTCGAATAAACTGAGTACACTCACTCCTGCAATTGTGTCCCCTGGTTTTCTAGCTCTTTTGTTGTGATTCATTTATCTTGTTCCAATTTATAAAGCACTTTCATAATATTGAATGCCTGCACTAGGTCAACATATAATCTGCTCTTCTTCAATAGAGGCAGAAGTTTAACCCCTCCCAGCCCTATCTCAGTATAAATATTTTTTACAATGTAGGGAAATTTTACGTGTCCTAATATGCATATTTCCCAACAGAGATCCCAGAGAGATTTAGGAGACTGGCTGACTGACACCCATAACAGGCATTCCACTGACTCCAGAACCATCCACTGACTTCAGTATCTTTTGACATCTTATCTTCCTCAATGTATGAGAAAACACACATTGATATTCATACGTTGAATCCTCATATGGACACAGGCTGGCAGCTTGTGATGTTGGTTGATAAGTGTCACAGACTAAAGGGGCAGACTAATAATACTAATTATATTAATAAAAGGAGAATAATGCAAAATACACAAAACCGATACTGAGTTTCCCGGAGTTAGGTGCTGGGTGCTGGCATCCGACCAGGAAGTCCCAGACTGGCATTGGCAGTAGATGGGAACTGGACTCAGGAATGCACGGATCAGGATCTGGATCAGGATTGCAGGCAGGACAACGAGCAGGGTCCTCTCCAGAAGCTGGCCACGGACAAAGAGAGTAAGACCCTCGTGATCCCCAAGCTTTAAACTGAGTGTGACGTGCATGGCATGGAATACCTCGCTGGTCAATACAAGGTCACCTGTTCTGTCCACCCCTCACCGCAAGCGCGACCCTTTACAGCTCCTCACTTGCGAGACCTAAGAAGTCTACCGGTGACCTCGGCTGCTATAGTAATAATTATAAACAGGGGCCTTCTTCTGCATTCCATTCCTACCACTAGCTCAGTAATACTATAAACATTAGGTGTTACCAGCTTTGGAGCAGACACTGTCTGTAAAATATGCTGCCAACTTCAGAAAAATGCAGTGACTCAGAACAACTCATCTGTAAGGGAGATTCACTAAATAGAATTGGTTCTGTATGAGCCAAAATCAGGACATCCACATACAACAGCTTTCTCACTTTCCTTATTTAACGTGACATTCCTGTTTGTTATTACACCCTAGCTCAGGTCCATACCTGAGCCATCACTTTAAGACTCAAAAACTGTTCCAATGTATCTCCTCTGCCAGGTGGCTCCCACAGGAGCTATTCAGGCACAGGGATCTGGGTGCCCGACAGGCCGGAATTGGGAAGCACCTGGATAGCTGTGGCTGCTACTGAACTGGGACACAACTGACAGCTCCCAATGACCCTTGAGGAGTAGGAGTCATGTGCTGTTTTCCCCCTCACCCCATACTCTGGAGCCCTACATCCCTCATACTCTTTTCCCACATGCAGAATTTTGGCTGCAAGGTTGCCCACGATAGCCCTCACTTCTATGAAAAACTAACACTTTCCCATTTAACTTGTTATATTTTTTGTATTAAGGATGAACAGAAGCAGAGAGACAATTCTTTCACACAGAGATGGGAATATGAAGAGATTAAAACTCGAGAATGAAAAAAAACGTGCCTTCTTGGTGGTCTGTTTTGCAGTTAACAGTAACTGTTTACAGGTGTCCACATCACAAACACCAGGACAGCAATTAAACACTAACTCATCAGCAGCTTTATCAGAGAAACCAAAAATGGTTCTGGCAGGCTGGCCAGGCTGCCCTCTCATCTGTAGAGACGGCCCAGTAGCGATGGGATTGATACAGATTGGCACCCTATGCTGTTACTGTTTATGCTCTCTGGACCAAGAATGTCAATTCAGGGGTTACCTGTACCTTTCACAACGTCTTCATTCACTTGCATTGTAGATACACAAGCTAAAGAAAAAATACAGAGCACCATCCACTTTTTCGTCTCTTTTCATGTATTTAGACACGTATTTCACCTCTATACAACATGGGGCCCGAGCTATTACTGCTTCTAGAAAATGATTCATTTTGTCACTGGCCAGAAGGATGCAGAAGTCCTCAGCAGAGCAGCTGGGCATGATTCTGACCAATTGTCCCATCTTTTTCCTGAATGATACATTGCAACTGTTGAGGAGCACTTATATTTTAATCAGTAAAGAAAATGAAATGTCTGACCTTTCCACTTCCTGTGCAAGCTTACAGACAATAGAAAAGATAACTAAAAGCGTGAACTAGAACTTGCAAAACAGTGCTGCTTCTCTAGCTAAGAGAAATAGCTGTGTAATAAAGGTCACTTATCAAACAGTTCTAGTTATAAAATCTTTGCATTTAGCACTGAAGTGGCTTCGCAGAATCAAAGGTCAAATCATTAAATAACAAAAACAGCCAGAATTAGAAAAGGTCACAAGCAAATCAAACTAGAAGCAGGTCACAAAACATGATTCTCTTCCACAGACTATTTCGATACTTGGAAAATTGGCTACTTTCCAATCTGAAACAACTCCCCCATCATTTCAAATGGCTCCACCAAGACACTGAAATTCCAGTTACAAGACTGTTTGTATGGGTCGATTTCCCAGTGGAACAGGTCCCGGATCACCAAGTTTCCCAGACACGGACCTGTAGGTCCGCTGAAGTCCCAAGTGGGGATGATCTCAGGCCAGGTCTCAATCTCCTGGCCAAAACTGCCGCACAAGTAGGTGGAGTCCAACAAAACAATGTCTTCATAGGCCAGTCATGTGCCAACCTGCCGTCTCAGCAGAGACTGCCGCATTCACTCTGCAGTTGGACCAAATCGAGCTCAGGACCTATGCAGATGTAATTTACTGTAATGAAAAGCTGAATTTCTCTCGCGACTTCTTAGCACAATAGGCCGGTGGTGCTCTGGAGAGCTCACTCCAACCACCAACTCTGCTTCACTCTGTGAATCCCACAACTAATCATACAGATAGTCAGGAAATTCAGATTAAACTTCCCCAATTGTTACTTTAACAATATGATTGTAATTTTGTAAATTGGACGCAATGCCCATTCACTACATAATGAGGCAATTATTAGCAGCTCGCCACATATTAATTTGCTCCTTTAATGTTGAAACAAATGAGATCTTTTCTTATAATCATCCTATTTGAGTGAATTCTAACAAAGCCGATTGAACAAAGCTCCAGAGAGACTTTCTTTATTTCAATGCCATTTATTCTGCTACTCTTCTTGGATGTCTTTAGAGTTTGAGAGGATACAACATTTATAATGATGCCAATAGGGAATAGATTTTGCCTTTATTCTTCTTGATGTTCTTTTGAGGTCTTTGAAATGAAAGGTACAAGAGAGGCATTAACCGTCTGGCATTGTTTTTATTGCTTTTCTCTAATTTACAAGCCAAAAATGTATTTTAATTTTTCCTGTGCTTCAATGATGATTAACCAAGCTGGTTTTATCTACACTTACTCACTTTCTTCAGACCTCTGACTGGGAGGAAAGACTTGCCAGGCTTCTCTAAGACAAAATTCAGCATATTTAAAGAAAAGAAAGATAGTACTTGTGTGTTCACCTAGCAACAGCTATCAATTTAATACAGCACTCAGAAGTACTGTATATAAATCACATTATACAACTAATATCAAGCAATAAAAATTAAAAAAGATAAAAAAACCACAGCTCTGATTACCCTGCATTTGTGGTTGTGCCCCCTTCCCTCCTGTGGTAGTGTTGTGGGTTTTTAAAATTCAGCAGCTGATTTTGCTCCTAGCCCCTAGCATCACACCTTCTCTGAGCCCCCAACAAACATCTCTGTCTTCATAAAATTTAATGTTAAGATTTCATAAAGATTTTAATATTCTGGTTTTATTTTTAAATAAGCCCTACGCCAATATGCATCCCATTTCCAAATAAATAGATTATGATCTGCCTTTTCATAAGACTGTTCCTGAGACTGAAGTGCCTGGGATATTTTATTTAGATGACTGTCACTGATACGTACATAAGTGCTAGCAGAAAGTTTTTATTTAAATTGAATGAATCAGAAGGGAATGCATAGAAGCCACATAATGGGACAAATCTTGCAGTAAGAGACTGCATAAATAACTGTCACTGAAATTCTTCCTATGCTCACTGACCCATTTGTTACGGAACTGCTATTCTTTGATTTGCAGCTCATGTTACAGCTCCTTAAAAGGGCTGCATCAGCCCTTTGCTTGGACAGGTATCTTGTGGATTCCTGATGTCAGCGGTAAAGACACAGAAAAGGGAAGGAAGCTTGGACTTTGGGCAGAGGTTGAAACTTGCATGCCAGAGTCTCCAGCACCATCTAAACTTTCATTTGGCAAGTCTATTTTTGAAAAATTTTAGCTTTCTTCCTCCTGGAAAAAGAAAAACCACAAACCCAAACCTTGCAAACATGAACCACAGTGCAAAGTGATGCAGTGTCATCTTTCTCACTTTCAAGACAGCTCCAGCTACTCCATGCCAGCTCGTACCTCTTTCAAGATACAGCAGAGCAAATGCTCACCAGAATGTTGTTGGTTTTGCTGCTGCTATGGGGAACAATATAGGCAGCTTTGAAATAAGGCAAGAATCAAGTACATCTCATGATACTGAGAGCTGAAAAATAAACGTCTCAAACATATCTGAGAAAACTCTGAGTAGCAACAGAGTCAAGTATATCCCCTGTAAAGAAGAAAACAGAAAAACAGGTCTTTTATATGTTTTCCTCTAATATAAAGCAAAAATTCAAAAGTCAAAGATATTACACCTCTTGATAATCCCATAAAATAAAATTTGAGTAAAACGAAGTCCAGCTTGATCAGAGTATTTTAACTTTCTGTCTTTTGAAAACAATATTTAAATGGTTTTCTAAAATGCAATTCAAATGCTCCTTCAATTGAATATTTTTCTGTATCATGAAAAGCTTAAAGCATGGTAGCTCACATTAACAGAACAGTCACTTTCATTTTTTCCTTTCTTCCTGATTTCCAGCTCAAACTTCAATGAAACCAACACCTTTTAAATAAACCTACACTAGTATTTTCTTCTGGAATTATAAACTGTTGTAAGGTTCCTGATAGCTCTATTGGTAAAAACGACTCAAAACCAGAAATGTAGTGGAGAGTAAATAAAGAACAGGAGAAATTGTCCTGTCTCTGCATGGAGGGTTAACGAAGGAAAGAAGCTGTCAGATTCAGTGTTTTGAGCACAACAGAAAGCCCCAGCAGAGGCAGAGCACTGGAGGACTAATGGTCAACAGCCCTGCGGGACTTTGAGCATGGAGAAAGTGGCAGGCAAAGAAAGTTTTGCCCTAAGGCATTGCCTGGAGGATGTGCGAGGACCTGTCCCGCGGGTGCACTCTTGCTCAGTTGAAGTCACATTTTAGTCGGTGTCTCAGTGGGCTGGTGCATTCTCCTCTCCCAGTGTACAATGGCAGACGAGATGTGCTCTTCTTAACGTGAATGAAAAACATCACAAAAGCGGAAGGAAGTAAATGGAAGCAGGATACCAACAGAGAAGAGAGAACAGAAAAAATTCAGAGAAGTGAAACAGGGTATGAAGAAGTAGAATATAGTTAGTGCTTAAAACAGACATGTGTACGGGGAAAGAGGATTTGAGAAAAAGTAAAATACTGATATATAGCCAGTAAGATAAACCATGATATTTGGGAATGAAATCTAGCAAAAGAGAAGAACCAAAACACCTGAAGACATTTGTTAAGGTATAACTAACTGTTGTGAAGAAAGCTTTATCAGACGTGTCAATCAAATAACTCAGCATTAGGCAGAGAGAATAGCTTTCTTCCTTTAAATTGCAACTGCCCAAGCAGAAAACAGATGGAAACAGATACATTCACTCCAGTATACAGTACTGCAGCTTGTAGGTAACCAGAAACCCTGACTTCTGCAGGCATTCAGATGTCTGCAGTTCCAGATCCACCTAATTAACTCCTGAATTGTGGGAGGTGGGAGAGGAAGAAAAGCAGAATCTTTTCTGGTATATAAAATATCAAGATAAAAATACCAGTATACCCAAGCACATATGTGGAAATGTTCACGTCAAACACAGTTGAGGACTGAACGCCTAACCGTTACGGAGGGATGCAAACTCCATCATAGACACACTATACAGCAAGTTCACAAGGTAGGCACTAAAATAACATTCACTCTGAAAAACAGCTTATAAACAAGTAATTTCCCAGTTGCTCAGAAAAGAAATCCAAACAAACTACATTAGTTCTAGAGTACCCCTAAATTCATCCCAGTGGTTTAGCTGATGACCATAAATAACCAGAGTGTTTGTGACAGTCCATCTATCACTCATTTGCAAACATACAGTCTTTGAAATATCATGGCTTTGTAATAGTTTAAAAGCCAGGAATTCTTCCAACTGAATGCTGAATCCAATAAGTCAATTATCTTAACATCCACCACATTGCTCACTTGCCCTCGTTAGCATGTGATGACTCTTGAATTTTCTGCACAAGTTACTGAAGAAACACAATTTGAACCAGACACTGTCCACCAAACTTCATAAACAACTCCAAACACAACACAATCCACTGCTCTTAACCATGGCTGCCTTTTGTCACTCTACAGCAAAACTGTATTTGCAAGTGTATTTGTTACCAGCAAAACCTGTCCTCACTCGATTCAGCAAGTTATTGGTATCATAATATTTAGGTTTACTTTATCTTCTGCAATTCTCTGTTTATATTGCATTTCTCTGTTTTTTGTACATAGCAGTAAGGAAGATAAAACTTGTTTCTTCTCTATATAGGCATATTTGCTCAGCAAACAACACAAAACACAAGCAGGTAAAATGTCACAACTCAAGGAGACATAAAAGGGTAGAACGTACTGGTAGCACATGGACTGAATAGCAAATGAATCACAGTATGAAAGGACAAAAACAATTTCTCACATCCAACACCATGTATGGCAGTAGAGCACAGGTAACCTATAACACAAAATCCTTCCTTAGACTGGACTTTAGAATGACATCCTTCAAGGCAACCAAGACCAAAAGGACTCTCTCCACAAAAGCTGTTTTTTCCTTCAAATAATCAAGTATCAGTGCAAAAAAAATAATGAGGATTCTTCACTATGAAGTTCCCTACTGTAAGACTATGTCTAAGGAATTCTTTGTCACAGATGCAAAACATTGGTTACTCTGCAACCGCTGACTTTAATTTGTATTTATTATAAATACCCACAGATGGCGGTAAAGTATATAATGTATACAGCAGACTTGTTCCAAGTTTGCTTTCTCTAATAACTTCCTACTATCAGCACTCACCATTAATCATGGGCCATTATCTAGGAACTTACTTGGCTGAACCACAGATGCAGGAATGCCTCTTAGGCCTCTAATCTAAATACAGCTGAAAAAATTACACTCACGAATAAATCATGGGACTTCTAATATGAGTTCACATCTTATTTTGGGTCAATTTATTTGGGATATGACATGGGGAAATGATATAGAGGTAAACAGAAAAAAACTGTCAGAAAATCTACCTTGTATTCCCATTTGTTTTTTTCATGAAAATCCACCTAACAGGCTGGAAGCCTAACCTCTAATTTATTTCGGTTCCATGCTGTCTAGACCTATTATTTAATTTTGTCTCTCTTGGTGGTCTATCTATCAAATTATTTGTATGCATGGAAGGAAAGTGATAAGCTAAAATGCTAATTACCCATTTTTATGAAATTTTAAAAAAAAATTCATGCCAGGAATAACAATAAGGTTTATTACAATAGCATTAAAACCAGTAGCATCTTTCATTTGACAAAATAAGCCTTAAGAAGCTTTCCGAGTCCAGTGTTTTTAATGGCAGGACGCCTTATCTAAAAGAGAATACGTACTTGCTTCTGGCCACATTCATTTCTTTTCCCTTCACTGGTATACTGGGAATATCTGCTGTACCACTTTATGACTGTCAGCTTTACATATTTTTAAAATCTTCTGCAAAAAAGTAATTTCAGGTTAAAACTTCACTTACAAGGTCCTGGTCCAAAAATCAAATTGTTTTAAATATCTTTTATTTTAAGATATTTAAATCATTCTAGTTTCAGAAAGATACAAGGTTAAATCATGATTTTTCAGACATCTGAACTTTCAAACACTATGGCACTGAGCACTAGGATAGAAATTTAAACTGGATTGGAAAGTTCTGCTTAAATCATTAGGAAGATTTATTTTAAGGTGTTTTAAGTTATTAATGGAACCTCTTGAAGCATAGCTGCATATTTAAAAACTCTGAAGTTAAAGTTCTGTTTCAAATGTAAAAATCGTTGTACATGTACTCTCTTCTGATTGCCTTTACAGCATTGCCTCAGTGCGTATGTGCACTAACCAAATTTTAATCAGTGCGGATTTGACTGCAGGCACTAGTTTGTCTCATGGACTAACACTACCTGCAGTAACTTTGTGAGCACTCTCTGGTGGGAACCACGGGGTTAAATGATTTGCAAATAATTCAGAGATCGTTCTGTATCGGTTCTCCTTCCACAAGGAGCTCGACAGTGTAGCTTCTGCTACTGCCACATCGCACAACAGCCCAATTCCCCCCTCACTTAGAAGCCATTGCTAAAGAAAAGCCCCTGAGCACAGCGGCCTCTGCCAAACCTTCCTGTAGGCAATGAGGCCTTATGCGGGTCTGTGCACCATTGCTCCGGAGCTCAGAACACGATCGAGGTCTGAGGAGGTGCTGAATAACACACACACACAAATGAGGTGGTAAGTTATGAGGTGAAGCATGCTAGAAGCAATTGCAAAACAAAATCTTATTAAAAAATGAAAATAATAAACCCTATCAATCTTTTCTCCACTATATGGTCTGGCCTGACAATGATATAGTTGCAAGATATAAACACCACCACCTCCAAAAGGGGCTGTTATAATCATATAGCTCTTATACCTACAATTTAATTTTTTAAGAGAGAAATTAATTTTTAGTCCTTCACACATATTAAGGAGAAAATACTGCTGCAGTGTACCTACACGTTGATTTGCTAGGAAAATCTATGGCACATCCATAGCCTCCATTACAGTGAAAAGCAAAACTTCAAGTAGCATCATTGGAGCCATGACTTCACCTGCTGTCTCAGCTCTGGAAAGAGAAATTCAGATTCTCAGTTCATAGACAGAAAAGCTTTCTGTCTGTAAACAGACTCTGCTCAGCAGCAAGAGAAACATCAAGGAAACTTCTCATGTGATGTGTCCAGCTTGGGGTGAGAATCTGTGCATGTCTGGGCTCAACAAGACATACTCTACTCTGAAGAACAAATTTAGATGTGGGACCATAAAATGAAATAGCTCACAAAAAAAGTGTTCTGTGTGATTACAAAGATCATGGTGCTGCTCCTTTACCTGGGCAGCAAGCAGAGGCTTCTCAGCTATGATTCTGCTTCCACCTGTGAAAAGGACACAGGGTATTTTCTTGATATAACCTATCTACTCACAAAGCCAGAGGCCGGTCTTCCTTCTTTGTATGTGAGGATGCATACAGATGTTCTGTGCAATACAGATTTACCTGGTGACTACTGAAAGTATTTCCCCCCCAAGTGGCCACGTTAGATTCCTGCTCTTGCCGGTATCAAATCGATTAAGCCAGATTCTACATTGCAACCCTGCCTGTGAGTGCTCAGGGTTTGTGTAGGTTTTGTTTGGGTTTTTTTTTTAAACCTGTTGACTTTAATGAAGCTTGTGACTCCGTATGTTTCCAAGGACTGAAAAGACGGCAGGATATTTATTGTCCGACAACTTGAAAAGCAATCTTAAAGGTCAACACCAAAGCTCGTTAGCTGCTCTGTAACTCCAACTGATACAGCAGTGGTTCTGACAAAACAGGTTCTTGGGGACAGCGGTAAGTAGGGAAAACTGGTCCCCTCTGATCACATCCACCTGCTGACCGCTTTGGCATGCTGGCACTATGACTGTGGTGAAACACATGTCAGCTGATGGCCTAGCAAGGGAAAAGATAATGGAAGACAGACAACCGCCTTCTATAGCGAACAGGGGTGCCTCTCCTTTTCTCCTTCTTCCAGAGCAATGCTGCTCCATGTTACAGCCTCTTTCACACCTCTAGCTACCAACAGCTCACAGCTGTACAGTGGGAACTGGAGAGGCTACGTTCCACCTCATTGCTACAGAGAGGGTCTGAGGGACTACAGTACACAGCTAAGTAAGGACAAACAAAAAAATTCCACTGAAGTCATCCACTAATTATAAAATAATAATGCAAAAGAAATGCCCACACAGGTTACAGCTTATGTTGAGGGAAAAATCCAGAGTTCCTGTGATTACCTTTAGCTTTACTAACAGTGGTGCCTCCACCAGTACTGGAAGGTGGTCATGATGCAGAAGTGGCAGCTCTAATGGACTCTGGGGCTAGGAGCGTGGTAAAAAGAAAGAAGAAAACCCACTGATCCAGAACAAATAAATCTTTTCCAAAACAAAAGTCAAGACTGCTGTCATGTGCTAGTGACCACTGAGCAGTAAACTGTAGCTTCATAGGCTGGGACAGAGGGGAGGAGGAGAAGTATGTTGCAAGAAATCAAATGCTCATCGTATTCTAGAAAAATGGGGAAAACTCCCATACAATCAGACCTGCAAAGCTCCAACTATAATACAGCAGAATTGTAGTGGCTAGGAAATATAGGATGATGAAAATAAATTCTGAAAAAGTACATCACAAGTGAATATTGTACTTATTCCCTCCCCTTGGAATAACACCACTGTAGCAGCAAAACCATTGCTAGTTCTGTCACAAGATCCTTGCAAAAATCCTGCAGGCCCTGTTTTTCAAAAGAGCAATAATGAAAAAATAAAGTCCTGTGGTGCTTTTCCTCTATCAGCCCTGTTTATGAATTCATAGCACAGCACGAAGGTTATTAAAATCCCATATGTGAGAACCGCACACAGCACAAGGAGATATGAATTGGCATTCCACAGAGATAATGCTATCTAATGGGCAAAACAAGTAGCATGGTTTCATTCTTATTCAGAGTACATTTGGAAAGGGCAAAGCATCCGGCTGCTGCTCGTGGGTAGCTGACCAGACACAAACCATTTCTTCTTCTTACCTGTTGCTTAATAAGTTAAATGTAAAGGGCATGGCTGTTATCTTGCCAGGCCTTGCTATTCCCAGGACACCCTTCTACTCGCAAACCATTTGATGCGGGGGGATTAAATGCTATTTGGGCAACCCAGATACAGTAACTATTAAACACATTGCTGTTTACTTCCACATACACGCATTCCAAATCAAAATGTAATTAACTGTGGAGATAACCAATACACCTCACAAATTAATTCCAGAGTCCTGCCTATCCAATAATTTATTTTCTAAAATTATTATTTCCCATTTTAATGTTGAAACGAAACAGTTAATGCCATGCTTTATTTTGCTGCCATAAATGTTTTGATCCCAAGCAGCACAGAGCTATTTTGAACACTATCAGCAGCTGGAAAAGCATCAGGGAAAAAAAAAACAACAAACAACTGCTCTGGAGAAAAGGTTTATGAAAAAAACCCAAACAAATCATGGAGAGGCACAAAATGTTTTCCCAGTTTCCAAATACTCTGAAACTTTTGTTAAAGAGAAAGCAATCCCCAGTTCATGATTCTTAAAACCTTGACGAGAGTTGAATTTGCTGTCTAAAACATACCCCACTTAAGAACAACAATCAAAGGTTTGCAAGGTTGTTTCTCTGTCTTGCACGTATGATCAGTCAGCCACCACAGTGAGACCGCAGGTGTCTGAGGGTAGTCATCACTAATTGCAGAGATGGAAAGCACTCCAAAAGAGGAAAGGTAGGATCCGCCGTGAAGCAACATGAGACAAAACCATCTTCTGGCAGGACTGAAATCCATGTGCTTGCTTGGCACTCTGCTATATTGCTGAGGAAGAGTTTCCTTCTGATCCACACCTCTATGACCAGACACTGCTGCTCAGTCTCCCCCACTTGAAAAATCGCTGCTGAAATTCAGAACTGCGATGATGCTGTGAAGTTTGAGTTCAAGATTCTCATTTATACCAAATTATATTTATACCAAATTATATTATATTTATAGCAAATTATACACTTTCAGCTGCACCTTCCAACCTTGTCGCTATGTGATAGGCCCCATCACAATATTACACCATCTGTTTCAGCTGTTGGATACTGCTTACATGCTACAATCAACATCACTGTCAGAAATTCTAACCTATATCAGTATTTTAGAGAGGCAGAGAAGACAGTGAAAAGAAATTAAGTTTCATAACTAAAATGAAAAATCCTTTCCCTTTGATGACTCCCGCCTTCTAAACTGTCTTTCTTTATGCATGAGACAGTTTGACTTGGGATTTGCTACCTGACTAGGATTAGCTACACACTTTGGAACAGGAACCCCACAATGAGAAATACATAAAACATAACAATAATTTTCTGTAGCATGCCATTCCAAATAGAGATGGTTATCCTTCCTATCACCCTCACAACTAAAGCTGCAGTCAAGTATTTAATGCTGTTCCACAAACAAGAGCTCTTTGGCTTGCATTCAGCATGCAAACGTGAGACTACTGGCTAAAAATTTCAGGGTCTGTTAGCAGCCAGTTCCTTCTGTTTTGTGGTTTGTGATTTTTTGTTGGTTTTTTTTCCCCGAGTAATAACAGATCTCAGGCAAAAGCTGGATAACATTTTGGTTTGCACTTGAGTGCCAAGATGAGCTTTGTAGATGTCTCCATGATCTCATGAGCAATGCCTCATCATCTCGCAAAAGCTGATATACCTAACACCAAATCTTAAAAGAAATTTAGGTGATCGTTGGTGACAAATCCAAAATTGCAAACCCTTACAATGCCCATTACTTAGCACACATTCAGCCTCAGACTTGTAAGGTGTCTTCCCTTTTAGACTGAAACAGCTCTTCAGTAGCTGAAGTTCCACATGATGCCCAGGCTAGGATCTTCCTGTGGCACCAATCCAAAACCTACATCCCACTGACATCCAGGAACAAGATTGTGTTGTAAAAAAACTGAATCCAGCAGATAAGGTCAGAGAAGGGTTATCAGAGATCCTTTTGGATTTTATTCCTGCCCTCCTGCCACCATGTAAAAGTTGACCATTTGTCTTTAGTTTTTATTTCTTACCACATCACTGGCTAACTTGCAGGATAAAATTCCCTGTGATGCTGAGATGTTTCATTTTCTTCAGAATCTTTAGAATTATTAAATGAAAAATCCTCTGATTGTGGTGAATATTTATTTTTAATTCATCAGTTTGTTTCAAATGCCTTCCGTTATTACGTTCTTTGGAGAGATGGGATTTTTTGGTAGAATAGATTATGACTGTTCTGAGCCTCTGATGTGGATACTGATTCATATTTAGAGCACGCAGAGTAACAGCTGACATATGCGAACACAGAAGACCTGCTGACATTGGAGCTCAGCAACACAGTTCTGTAGGCATTTCCAAGTCTTGCAGAAGCATTGAATATGCCAAGTGGATTACTTGCCACATCACCTGATGAATGAGACATCTAGTTTGACCTTGGTGTCAGAGGAAAACTTGTTTATATCTGTAAATACGTCAACCTGAATTTCAGTCTTGCTACATTTTTAATGTGGACACCAGAACTTCACTGCTCAACACAGAAACTTATGTGCAGTTGCACCTTTAGGACAAGCTTCTTTATTTCATTATTTCTGCTATTCCCACCTTATAACAGACTGCGTGTTTTTCTTACCACAAAGTATTCTGTGGTTTCTCTAGTGACAACTCATTGGCTACGACAGCAGAATTCAGAGCCCAAATGCTAGAGCTTTTCATTCTTACAAAGGAGTCAGGAACACAGAGCTAAACCTTCAACTGTCTTCAAGTAAGAAGCAAAGAGGGGAAGCCAACGACTCCTAATTCTGGCTGCAGCTAAAGAATGCTCCAGCTTCACCTGAAAATTGGAACAGCTCAACAGAAGCTTGATTTTTGAAGATTTCTGGTTAGGGAAACCATTTATTGAGGGCTATCTAGAGTACTTGGCCTAAGAATACACATGCAATGCATTTATTCCATAGGGATACTGAAATTTTATTGCCTGAACATGAAATGAAAAGGCTGGTAATATTAAGTAGTTTTTTTTCCAGATTCATGAAGGAATGATGTGTGGTTTTGAAAAGGCACAGCCACACTATAAGTCCCTGCACTTTGGAGGAGGGGGAAGGTAAGATCACCTTCTAGAACAGTTCAAACAGCTCTTTTTAAAGAAGTAGATGAAGAAATGTGTTCTTCAGGGTTGAGGAGATTTTCTATACGCCGTTACCTTCAGGTTTGAGTTCAGCTCTGAGAATACTCCATCTCTGCACAATATTTTTGGGTGATCCCCTAGCAAGTCACGTTTTTTTAAGGTTCTGATACTGCAAAATACCTAGCGTCAGCTGTTCTTTTTCTTATACTACTGGATCATTTTTGCTTTGATTACAAGCTCACAGAGTTTTGGTCTATGCTGAAAACAAGAGCCCACCCTTGTATCTTTTTCACTGCTATTCTCATTACAAAACATGAGGAAAGTAATTCCTTTTCACTTCTACCTTAGCTCCTCAAAAGAAGCCTTACTACATCACTATCAAATCAGAAGAAATCACAAACAAACAAAAAAAAAAACCCGAGGAGAAAAACTGACTTTTGTTCTCCTGACCTTGGGAAATAAACATTCACTAGAGTTTCCCTTCATCTTCCCACTTCATTTCTGCCAAGTCACAGAACAAAATAAATATCCAACAACGAAAAAATCTTCTATCAGTCTTTTGAATACTTTTGGGACAGAAATCACTTAGAAGTGGTGTGTCAGGGCACCGTGTCTGTTTCTTCCTCTCCCTTTCTCAGTCTAAGGACGGTATTGAAAAAGCAAAAGCACTTCCAAGTGCTGTTTGGGGCATAAAATCCCCTGCCATTCATCTCTCACTGGGACGAATTTGGAAAAGAAAAGCACTTAGAAGTCTCTTCTGCTCTCCATCTACATTATTCTTTCCTCAGATGTGTTTTGAAATAAAAATAGAAATGAAATGCTATTTTCACTGTTTTGATGTTCAAATCAGGCACGTCTCCTCTAATTTCTTCCTTTTGCATTTCCTCTGTAACTAATATCAGTTTTCATTCTATTTCTCTCTCTTTTTAACCTCAACACCCTCCTCCAAATTCATATAATGAGATTATGATGCTATAATCTCATTCTGAGCGTGACCTTTGATTTCTATGGATTTGTATTCCAAAAAAAAGCTACATCTGTTCTGCTGGCCAGATGACAGCAACATAAACATTTAGTCAATTTAATTGATGCATTGACTTTCTAAAGTAGAGGAACCTTCACTGACAATGGCAGTCATCTCCTGCGCTACAAGTCACATATGTGTGCTCAGTGGCAGCAAAATCATCAATACAGTTTTTAATAACCAAAAAAGCAAACATAATCCTGAGACCTACATAAAGGGTTTTTAAATGATCTTTTCACTCTATTCAGCAGCAATAATAGTAAATTCAGTCTGGGCATTTGACTTCAGCACAGATTTGGATCAGCTGCTGAAAGGCCAGAAAAAGCAAACAGAATAATCCATGCCCTAGAAAACTTCACCAGCGATGGAAGAACTGGGTTAGTGCAGAGACGAGAAGAGAAAATGAAGGAGATGTGATAAATGTTTCGAAATATGTAAAACATGCTGCAAAGGATTCTCCATGTCTGCTCTACATGAGCAGGGTGGTAGCAAGAGAGATTTGGGTTAGACTTTAAGCAGCTTTCTAGCAAGTTATACACTGAAACACACTTACAAACAATCTTGCTGGGCCACAATTACAAACTAGATAACTCCTGAGGTCTTTTCTTATCCTATTTTCTGTGAATCAGTGAGCTTTGGTAGGCTGATATACATACAGCACTTCACAACTTAGCCTTCCTGGGTGACGCTAAAGAAAGAAGGTGATACTCTGTGCTGTACAGCAGCAGTCTCCAGCTCAGCACGATGCTCTGCACTACATGGAAAAGTAGCTATCCAGGGATCCTTCAGTAAAAAGGTAACTGGGCAGCTCTGTGCGTGGACGCTTGCAGGTGTGTAACTCCTGTACTAGAAAAGCAACCTGCAATTTGACAAACCCTAGTCCCCAGATAGAGAAAGCAGTAAAATGAGAACAAATCCAGTTCTCCATAGTATCTAGCAGCAATAATAACCACTTCCAACTTTTTAGAAAGTCAAAAAAATTTTGCTAAGTATTTATGGTTGTTTTAAAACACTGTCATGTGCTTCTGAATTTCAAGTTCAACCTACAGCAAAATGAAACTGAAATGGAGGTATTCACTAGCCCATCACCTTTAGATTTCTGCTGAAATCCTGCTTAAGTGCAACAGCAGAGTTGCAGTCAACCTTTCGTTCCTCTAAATCTATTCAAACATTACCTGAAGTATTCCTAGCAAACCCCTGCTTCTTGACAACAGCAGATATAAAGCTGAGTAAAAGCTGTATTTCTTCTTAGTTTATGATAGCTTTAGACTTGCTATCTTTTTTTTTTTTTCAGTCAAAAGAATAGAAGTAATTGTGGAATAAAGTACCACTCATCATGAGTAAGGATGTCAAATTCTGTTCTATTGTAAGCTCTGTCAAATGACAAGCAATTAGACCCTGCTTTCAAGGTCGCTTAAATAAATAATATTCTGTACGAGTTACTTTTCAAAAACTGCTTAATGTACATGCCACAGTCTAGAATAGTGATACATCTACACTGACTGTGGTGGTAAATGCGTATTTCAAGTATAAGAATTTCTATCTGTGCAAAAAAAATACTGTTTTTAAAGTCAATCTGAGGGCGTGCATTATCGCATGTTTCTTCACAGCTCTTCACCACCGCTTTTCCAAAATCTTTGCCATATTGTCAGCATCATCTTCATGTATAGCTGCCAGTGGAAAATGGATCAGACACTACAAATCGCTTCAAGGTAATGAAGCCTTGAAGGAACCTTCTGCAGAAAGTTGCTAAACATAGAGCCTAAGCCTGCTGTGCTCTAAATTTCCTTGGTGGGATTCTCCTGTGAAGGCAAACACACATTTGTTTACTGCAGAGGCAGCTTACGTGCCCTATGGTAAAGAAATGCTAGTTTGTGGCTACTACCTTTGATAACTAATTCAAGAAAAATAAAGTTATGAATGCTTTAAAAACATTACTAAGTGACTGACCTACAAAACACAGATTAAATGTGTATTTCAGGTATTGTTTGGTTCCAATCTCTTGCAAGCTTACGTGCCAAGTAACTTTCACTTGAAAAAACAGATAGTGGGGTTCCAATGGCAATAACCCTTGACAAAACATGAGTGTATTGTGTGTAATCTCTGATGCTTCCTGCATCAGAGAAGTCTTGTGAATCAGCGACATTCAGTTTGCCATCAAAGAGAACCCATCACTAGTGGAAACGCACATGTAGAGATTCTGCTGCAGTAGATTTCCACATCCATCACTACAGCTGAACTTGTCCAGCGAGCTACAGACTGGCCTCAATGCACGCAAATCAGTTTAAGCACTGAACAACTCTCTCTGACAGAGATCAGTCTGTCTACTCCATTTCCCGTACGGCGAGCAAATACTGCAGTCACACACAGCTCACTGGAAACAGAACCACTTACATAAGGCTACATGGCAGCGGGGCTCTGCTACAATAGGAAGAAAAGGTCATAAGGCAAAATAAATACTACAGGCTTGGGAAAGACAGACTGTAAAAGCTGATGTGCTTCAATTATTGGCATTGGGATGTGAAAGCCAGATGCCTAACATTTTTCTTGCTGTCTTTGACTTTACACTTGTAAATATTAAATGCAATAGCACAACAAGGTCACTCTATTCAGCACAACGATGCTGAGATTTTCTCTGAGATGCAACCTTTGGACCACTATTCTATTTACTTACTTTTGGCTTCAGCAGGATTACTCATATGGCCAGAAAGAGCTAGATTTATACCACTAATAAATTAATTAAAAAAAAAAATCCCGACTTTGTACAAGTCTGCTAATGCACACAATTTCATTGCAGCGAAAAGGAACAGATGACTTCATTCTCCTTTCTCACTAACATAAACCTGAAATCATGGATAAGTCATTTATGCCAGTGGTGGAAACAAGAAACCTGCCCTGTGAATAGTAAAACACTTCAGAGAGATCTAAATAAAGGAAGGTAAAGAGACTGCATAAGTTTCTGCTGAAAAACTGCTGTGCTGAGGAAAGATACTGCTTCTGGTTTATAACTGTACTTTTGACTTATGCCCTTGTTACCGAGCACAAAAAATACCAATTCTGTCCCCAAAAGCATGATACATGAGAAATAATAATGAATACAGATATCCTTTAAACCAAGATCAACTTGTTTAAAAGACCTTTGTTATAAATAGGTGGTATTGTTAAAGGGGTATGTAAGAGTACAGATGAAGGGTGAGTAGGAGGATAATGAAAAAACTTCTGTGAAGAAGCAATAAACGGAATGGAATGGAAAAGGTCGAGTGTTTCTGTGGCTGCATTTTCAAATTTAGGAGTCTGAACTTTGGCAGCCATATCCATTTCTGAACTTCTAAATTGGTGGAGTGGCCATCAGGGCTACTTCTGATATCAAGTTATTTCTCAAAGAAATGTAAGTTTTTCTAGTCTTGGAGCACATGCATAACAAATGGCATAGAACTTGCACTCCCTTGGACTCTAAGCCTGATAGCGTCACCTTAAACAGCACTTCCTTCTGAATAGGCCTTCGACAATCATAGAATCATAGAACCATAGAATCATAGAAAGTTTTGGGTTGGAAGGGACCCCTAGAGGTCATCTAGTCCAACCCCCCTGCAGCGAGCAGGGACACCGCTAACTAGATCAGGTTGCTCAGAGCCCTGTCCAACCTGGTCTTGAAT
>Ga0065711_1029447_pt1 | contig 36167 bp, 22 predicted proteins | sample Hoacrofraction12_FD_59098 | JGI IMG/M metagenome (GOLD analysis project Ga0065711, IMG submission 59098) | Hoatzin crop microbial communities from Cojedes, Venezuela - Epithelial fraction 12 v2 (version 2) | ecosystem: Host-associated > Birds > Digestive system > Esophagus > Crop | place...
TCCAGTGCTCCGTCACCCTCAGAGGGAAGAAGTTCTTCCTCATCTTCAGACGGAACTTCCTGTGCTTCAGTTTGTGCCCATTGCCCCTTGTCCTGTTGCTGGGCACCACTGAAAAGAGCTTGGCCCCATCCTCCTGACACCCACCCTGCAGATATTTATAGGCATTTATTAGGTCCCCTCGCAGCCTTCTCTTCTTCAGGCTGAACGAGCCCAGCTCCCTCAGCCTCTCCTCATAGGAGAGATGCTCCAGTTCCCCCCCATCTCCCCCAAAATTAAGGCATAATGGTAGGACAGTTTTGAAGAAACTCTGCACTGCCACTTGCTATCTTCATTTTGTGTAGAAGAAAAACAAAACAACAAAATCATAGTTTGCATGTGCAACAACTTGGCATGTTTTATCCTCGCTGTTGTTTTTTATAGATGTAGAGGTGCAGGTAGTCAAAAAACGGAAATGTCTTCAGGTTTGGGGAATTTTTTGGAAAGCAAATATTCAGCTTAAATCTGCATGAGAGATCTTTTCTGCTGCATATTGCCAGAAATGGGGTTTTCTGTTACTATTTTTAAAAGTGCACATAGGAGTTTTATTGGGTTTGAGCGTGGGGGGGTTGTCAAATTTGTGACATAAGCACAAAGAAATTTGGACAGATACATTAATTAATTGAATGCATAAATAAATGGTTATTATTCCAGTATATTTGAAAATAGCTGCAAATTGACACTGGAACTCTAGATGATAATACGTGAAGTCATATACAGTTGTGCACATAAGAAAGTTTCTCATCGCACTGTAGAAGTTAAGCTTTAAAAGACAGCTGCAACTTGTTTAGTACGTATTAGATGTGTACAAAAAGAAAGAGAGCCATATCCCAATACATGTTGTTTCCATGTTTTCAGGTGAATGGCCTAGTGACACAAAGCTCAAGTGGAGCACACTTGGCTTTTAACTGTCTTTCTTATAATCAAGAAAACAGATTTATGTGCAGCTGCTGGTGATTTTTAATTCTTTTCTCCCTATCTGATAGGAGTTCCTCCTGAAGATTTTCTGTGTATTTCGGAACCTGATGAAAATGAGTGTCTTTCCTCGAGACTGGATGGTGATGAGGTTGCTTACCAGCAAGTAAGTAGAGAAGCAGGTATAAACTGGTGACATTCTATATCAGAATTTTTTCTCCTCAGCTGAGCAGTTAAAGCCTGTGATGCAGCGTTTCGTCAGACTGAGATGTGGTAATCAACAGGAATTCTGGAGTGCTCATCCTCATTCTGCAGTTACTTCAACACTCTGGACCAAACTGGGACATTATATTCATTCTGTTTCTGAAACTCTACCAGGATGTGCAGGTAGCAGAGAATTAAAAGTTTAAGCCCAAAGCTGAAGTAGTTGCGTTGAGGGTAAGAGTGGCACAGCAGCTGTGGTAACACATGGCAAGGAACAGCGACCCGCACCAAGTGGTATTAACAGGCAGGCTCTCAACTCCTGTTCTCAGTAAATGACTACACTAAATGTCAGTCTCTTCCCATAAGCGTTGCTCCTTAGCCTGCCTAGGAGGAGGATGCAGTTATTGTAGAAGAGGAGGAGCATACGCTAGTGACAATAAGTGACACCAAGTGCTTTACTGACAGAGTTGTTTCTCAATTAAATTGTCATCTACCACTTTAATGCTTAACTTTATCTGTTTTTCTTGCTTCTGATGGGTTAAGTACTATGCTGTTTGGAATGGCAGCAGTGTGATGAACACAGCGTGGCTGAAATTATTTATTAGTTTCTTGTTTCTTTAGATAAACTAGCCATAGAATTACCACTGACTGACAACTGGAGGGGTTCCCGTTACAAGAAGACACCAGAGCAGTTTTCCTAAAGGCTGACTGCTCAGCCGAGCTGTATGCTCCGCAAGTTCACAGCACTAATGGGAAGTGAAAGAAGTGGATTTCAGTATTTCAAGTGCAAAGATTAAATAAAGATCTGTAAGAAAAGAAAAACCCACATGAAAAGAGTAGCTACCTCTGTAAATGCTGTAGGGTACCTGGTTCCCTTTGGCACAATTTTGCCGTAGACCTTTAGACTGATAGGTATGGTTAGCAGCATTACTGGAAGTGTTGCTTTCACGTGAATCAGATGTGCTGTTTCTTTTGATACTATTTTTGCCTTATCTACATGCTATTTACTAATTCCTGAATTTATCACGTGCCTTGATAAATACACTGAGGTGTATTTAGCTACCTACGAACAAATACCAGGGAATCCAGAATTGTGAAACACTCAAAATACTCACAGTTCAGTTTAAGTGTGTGCCAGATAAAGGACCATTGTATCGCCAAGACTGAAAATAGCTCAGACTTTCCGAGTTGCTCTTCTTTGGGGAGAAAAAAAAAAAGTCTTTCATCTTAAAATAGGAGAAAGATATGTGTATTCTGTTGTTTCACTGAAGATAATATGGCCCAGCACTACAAGAGACAGGATTTTAACTGCTCCTATGTAAATTCCAAAAATCCCAATGATGATGAAAAATTTTAATCTTGTATCAGTTAGTACAAATTGTTTCTTAAAACATAGAAAGATCGGTGACTTCTATGTGAATCTAGCCATGATTATATGAAGAATGCTCATCTTTGTATGTACAGTAAAATCAGCGCCACCCACTGTAATGTTGTACTCCAGGCTCAAATGTGCTTTTTTTCTTTTCTTTCTTTTTTTTTTGTTTTTGACTGCAGTATCATAGTGACAACAGTTCAGTACCTGTCTTCTGCACTGCATAAGAACTTCACGGAAACAGACTTTGATTTTAAAGTAAGAATCGATACTGAGAAAATGTTATGACAGTTTTTTAAACTAGCAGTAACAAAGGAACAAGAGCTCCTCTCTACATTAGCTGATTAAATTTGAAGCATTTATGTGAGTATCTGTGAGGAAGATGACCTAGCTGATAAAAGACAGGAATTTGAATTGCTGTGGAATTGAGGGAAAGGAGAACAGATACACTGTGAGATCAGATCAAGAACATGGAGCCCCTCAGAAAGGAAGCAAGCATCTTCATAAGCAGAGGAGCTAATGAAGCATGTTGTCTTACAGATTCAGAGCCAATAAAATGTAAACTCAGGCAATGCTTCTCCTGAGGTTGGGGCATTCATCATCTTCCTCTCCCAGCAGTCTCTCTTTCTGGCTGTTGCCTTAAAACTTGGAGGAACACAGTATCAGAGTGTTTTCTGATCATATGTCTGATGTCGCTGAAAATGGGCAACAAGCTCCGTGTTACTCAGGAAAAGCTGCCAGATGTGCACCCAGGCACGTGTACACACAGCGTGATGGCAAAAGCCTCATTTCTTTGGGAAAACTGACTAAATTATAGGGCTCTACTTCATGATATGATGTAATCTCTGGGGCTTTTTGAGGGGTAAGATCTGTTTAGCCTAGAGAAAAAAACAATTTAAAACTTCCCTGAAGTCACCAAGTTTATTCATTTTTGAACTCTGGTGCTAAGGGGAAAGCCCAGTGGTGTTATCTTCTTGGGGTTTTTAATTTTAGTTCCTACCAGGTTTTAAATAATCCATTGGTATCCTTAAGAGTTTAGCTTCTCCATAGTTAAGATACATCTTGATTAAGTTACATCTTGATTACAAAAAGGAACAGTCTCATTCTACATATAAAGGAACATATGTCTTCCTGCATTTGTTTAAAACTTACTCCTTAGAGTGTAATGCTGTAAAACTTCTTCCTGTGTCACAGGTGTGGAACTCTTATTTCAGCCTGGCAGTTTTGTTTATAAACCAGCCAAGTCTCCAACTAGAAAATGCCACACCAGCTAAGAGGAAGAAGATTCTGGATAAGTAAGAACATACTGTGTTGGGTTCCCAGCTTTTTCTGCCACCTCAAAAATAAGACTTTTTTTGTTTTTTTTTACCACAAGTCCCTGTGATTTATTATGGAACTTGGGATGTGGAAATACTTGGGAAATAAATAAGTAGATCTCCTAATACAATGTTCAGTGATTAGTTGAGTTGTTTGATTTTCTTATGTTGACTTAAATGTGAATTTGATTTTTTTCTTTTTTTATCATCACTGCCTTGCTAGGTTTTGTTCCATTAGGCAGTTGTCTATCTTGTCTCTTTCAGATACGGCGATATGAGAGTGATGATGGCGTATGAGCTCTTCAGCATGTGGCAGAACCTGGGTATGTCTCTTCCTTCTCTGTTCTAAGACTAAAGCCAGAGTAACCCCAGATTTGTGTTGGGTTTTTTTGTTTCTTTGTTTTTCGCTTACTTTTTTTAGCACCATAGAATACTTAGTTTCTCTTAAGAGTTGTAAAACCAGGAAGCACTTCTCCCACCAAAAACTCTCTTCTGCACTGTCTCATCGTACTTTTTTATTTGAAATAATACATTCCTGTGAATTTGAATGCTTTCTCCTCCAATGCGACAGTGGCAGGTTTTGGTTGTTTTGACACATGAGTGACAGTTTTCATGTATTTGCAAACATAAAATCAGCTTTCTTGAATCCCTTCGGCTGTGCTGCAGTCAGGTCTGACTTTTGTCTGATCCATGGCTGTAAAGCAGAAATTTGAATTTTCACAGCTGTAACCAACTTTATAATTTTGTAGACAATTCAAAAGCCGAAGTTGTCATGATTCAAAATGATAGAATCATCTAGGTTGGAAAAGACACTTAAGATCATTGAGTCCAACTGTAAACCTAACACTGCCAAGTCCACCACTAAACCATAGCTATGTGTGTTTGATAACAACGCCCAGAAGTGGCAAACCGTAAAGCTTCTTTTTTTGGTGTCTTCAGATATGTTGTATGCATAACAAATTCTATGTTACTACTTTAAAAAGGAAAAAAAAAACCAAAAAAAAAAAACAAAACAAAAGGGGGAAACCCAAACCAATGCCCACAAAAGCCCTGTCCACCATAACACAGTGTTTGTGATAAAATTTCAACTTCTGCAATTCATTTCGCCTTTTCCTATATATTTTGATGAAGAAATTAAGCATGTTACAAAATGTGGAAAAATATATCTTGCTACAGGTCTCAAAAGGTAAATGGAGATTTTTCATCTAGGACTTGGGCTTTCAGAAGTGTTCTGCACCAGTCTTGAGTTTAGGTAATTCAGGGTTTTATTAGTAGAAGAGCCAAATGACATCTGTACTGCATCAGAGCAAGTCCAGCTAGGCCAGCATCCAGTGTTCATCAGGGACCAAAAGTGAATCCTGTGGAAATGTCTGAGCACAAAGGAAGCGTACAGCATTCTAGAGGAAAATTCAAAAAAGTCAGCTGTTTGGGATCACAAATCAGACAAGGTTCTGGAAGAGGTAAATCATTAAGAGGGCAAAGGAATGATACAAATCGGAGTGGATAACTTGATGAAGTGGCTGCAAGCAATATATTCAAAAAGCCAGATATGAACATTTTATTTGCAGGAATATAGGTAGGAGTGCTATTCAAAAAAACAAAGACTACAAATGTATCATGCTGATAATCAGCTGAATGGGAGCTACCTGTGAAATGCCATGAGTAAAACAGATACCATAATCTTTGAGAAAATGACTAAGAATCTTGGGTAAGAGAAGAGGGACAATATTACTGCCATTTTTTTCATAAGTGCACTTGATTCTAGAATAGTATGCCCGGTCCTGCTTTCTGCAGCTCAAAAAACCCCAAAGACAAGCTGGACAGAGCTCAGAGAACCGTCAGGAAGATGATGACTACAGAAATAAGAAAATGCCATATTACAAAATACGGAATCAGCCTGACCTGTCTTGCAAAACTGAGATGATACAGCCAGACTTGATCACAGTCTCTAAGGATCTGTGTGGAGAATAGAAGGCTCTCCAATATAACAGAGATCAAATAACCAGAAAATAATGCCAGACAAATTCAAGTAAGAAATGAGAAGCCCATTTTAGATATGTAGAGATATTTATCCCTGAATGTTGTTCCAAATATTACTATTTTGATTTATTCTCTGCGAGTGCACAGTAAGCATGCCATGGAAGAGACTTAGCAAAATGCCTTGGGTTTCTGTTGCTGAGAAGCCATGCAATTTGGTCCTAAGTCAAGGTCAGTTATCAAACTGAGACTGCCAGAGTACTGAGGGTGAAGAGCTCTGTAGGTCACCGAAATCTCAATATGTTCTATTAAATACCATTGTTCTCACCAGCCCTTTCAAAATCTTGTTCTTCATAAATGAGAAGTATCTGTGGCCTCTTTTCCCCCTAGTTAATATGTTTAGTTTGGTTGGTTTTGACAGTTTTAATTCCTTTGCAAGTAAAATGCACTGACAACTTTTGCCGTGGGCTTTCACAGGGAAATTAAAAATGCTCATAGAGACTTTGCAAGGAATGGTGTAAAGCAAATAGTGGTTTTCCAGTCCTTGCAGGAAAAGAAAATGTGTTTTCTTTTCTAATGCTCATGCATACTGCTTTGGATATGTCATCATTGCCGGGGTTCCCCATTTTCTCAGTGACAGATAACAAAGGCTTTTATTTAATTACAGTTCCTTTGTGTTGTACAGGTGAGCATAAGATTCACTTTATTCCGGGAATGATTGGCCCCTTTCTTGGTGTTACACTTGTTCCACAACCAGAAGTCCGGAATATCATGATCCCCATCTTCCATGACATGATGGACTGGGAGCAGAGAAAGAATGGCAACTTCAAACAGGTGAGGTTGCTTCCCAAGCATTTGCAGTGTTCTTTTTCTGGTTCTGTCTATCTGCAATGTCCAGCTGGAAGCAAGGAGTTTGTATCTGCTGATTGGTTTCTGGTTATGAAGATGACGTTGTCATGTAACTATAGAAAAATAGAAAATTTGAAGTATATTTCACAAAACTATTACAAGACTCCCAAGATTATTTAAAGAGTGCACTTTACAGCTAGCTAAATTTTCCGTGAACATAGAGAAGAGGAGCAATGTGCTCATCGTGTCAGAGATGAGGAAAAGAATTTTGTAAGTGCTGGGCTCCCACTGCTCCCATTGGTTTCAGTTAGATGATTAGTCCACCATTAAATGGGTCAGACCGAGAACCAAAAATGGAGACACAAAGATTTAGCCAGTATTTGTGAAAACAGTGGTCTTTGCTTCTCTGTCTTCAATTTCCATCTGCAAAGTGGAACTGTATAATGCAGTAACTATACCACGCTTTGAAACGGACCTTGCAACTGTATCTTCTTCAAGAAATTGTAGCAACTCCCCTGGAGTGGTTATGCCCAAGGACAGTTCTGTAGTTTCCACTTTCTGTGAGCTCTGATTGCAGAATGGGCAGTGGGGGCTTCATCATTTTGTTGCCCAGTCATGGCCAGAGAATTGCTAAAATTTTCCACTGGAAAACAGATCCCCAAAGTGCGAAGTATTAATAACGAAGGATGGGTTTGCGCTGGATCCTCAGACGACAGTGCTTCATTGTCATTGTGTTTGGGAGAACACTGGGCACGGGTATCTGCAGATGAGTGCTCTGAAGTAGTAAATCCTTTTATTGAAATTATTGTAATTCAGGTGATGATTTATTATCCACAAACTCATTAAAATTTCAGATCTGATCGATTGTTCCAGGAGAATACCAGACCTTTTCAATAACCTGACCTACTAAAGGCTGTGTGGAAAAGTATTATGAGGAGCTTATGTTTCTCTCCCTCTTCAACTACCTTGATTATTATTACTAACATTATTATTATTATTACTACTACTATTATTATTACAATGGCATTTGATCGTGGTCCTCTTTTTGCTGTTTTAGCGTAACAGTAGAACAGTCCCTGCTCTGGCATTTACAGTTATAAGTACCTGCAGTCATCTTTAAGTTTCTGGACCTGTTCATAGTTTCTGTATCAAGATGAACTCTTCATAATCTTCATTTAATTTTTATACTCATTAAGGTACTCTAAACTAGAGCTCCAAGAATATTGCTTCAGTTACCCATGGAGCAAATTTCCACACTGTTTTATGAAGCATATGTCATAACTTTCCAAGATTAAAGACAGAATCATGATCTGTCTTGGAATGAAATAAGCAGTTAAGTAACACCAGATGTATTAACTTTTAGGAAGTTATTTGTTGTCCAGTGTAACACGAGGCAGCTGGGCAGCTGCATTACTGATCTCTGTCAAGTCATTGTAGATCACAGGCAAAGAAAGGGAAGGGTTTTTTAATTCTGAGCTTCTCTTTACTGTTTGAATACTAAATTGGTTGTCAGAAAACACAAAAATCCTGGAAATTCATTTTCAAGCCCTTTTTTTTTTATTTTCTTCAGTAGCTCATGATTTAACAAGGTTGTTTTTTAATGATTTAATGATTTCAGCAACAAGAGCACCAACTCCATTTGTGTGCCACTGAGTGTTTTGCTTTTCCTTCTCATCTTTAATTCCTTTGCAATTTGGCAGCTGAAAAACATAAAGAAACTCAGACTATACTTGTCTTTACATAAAAACAAGCTATATTTCTACAAGCAGTTCCAACCTTAAGGAGCCTCTGTCTTCATTAGTACTGAAAGTATGTTTTCCATGAGATTTCTAAGGCTACATGAAATTTTCTTGTATAATGTTAGATACATTGATTTCTGCACTTGAATCAATTTTATGGGAATATCTGATATCCAACATGATAACAATGTATTAGACTTGGGGTGAAATGAACACATTCAAAACCTTTGTAAAGGAAGAGAAACATGATGATACTATTGTGGCCCTTTATGTACGTGTGAAAAGAACATGCATAATATAGTCACAGAGAGGCTTGACAAAACTGGGTTTAATGAACAAATAATCTTCCAATATAATGATGCCTGGGTGACTGGAAATCAGTTACCTACTGGCAGAACCAGCACAGCAGACCAGTGGCGATCACACCATGAACTAGTTTCTCTGTGTGGATATTCTGTTACAGTACAGGATATAGTTTTATCTGATACAATGCTTCACAGGAAGTGGTTTATTTGGTGAGAGAATAAACTGCAGAAATTCCTGTGAAGAAGTAGCGTTACGTCTCGTGGGATGTTCACTTAGACCATGATACGCAAAAGGATAATTTAGTTTTAATCCTCTTATTTCACTGAAGAATGAGAAAAGTATGTCCATTTCATTGAGCCACAGAGAAATAAATCACTCACGCATAGAAGTGGGCAGCCCCAGGGCATGAGAAATAAAATATTCTTCCAGTCTTCCTCGTGTTTGGAGCTCTTGTCTTCTACGTGAACAGCTAATTTGTAACCAGTCGCTTCTTCATGCAGGTGGAGGCTGAGCTGATCGATAAGCTGGACAGCCTGGTATCCGAAGGAAAAGGCGATGAGAACTACCGGGAACTCTTCAGCCTGCTGTAAGCTGCACCAGTTTCTGCTCGCTGCGTTGTGCAGGGTCATAGAAAGAGCCAGAGCAATGATCTGTGCAGCCGCAGCAGCTACAGCGCTGATCTTCAGAGAAAGCAGTAAGGGCTTTCCGGCAGGTTTTCATGACATGGCTCAGTGAAATAGAAATATGTCACTCTAATTCTGAAAAGAATATAAGAAACTAAATTCTTCTTTGTCGTCTTGTGGTGAAATCTAATATAAGGCTGCACAGGTAAGCGGTTAACATCCTCCTGTCAACAACTGATTTGCTAGAGGAGGCAGTGCCTTTCTTTTTACGTAGCAGTAAGGGAAATCATGGCCTTAGGCTTGTTCGGAGGAACAGTGTGCTATGTAGCAAGTCAGGCCTTGTTAGAGCACAAGGGCATTTTCCTTTGCTTGTTCCCATTTTTGAAGGTCATGTTTTGGTTGGCTCAACAGTTGCAAGTTGTTTCCTCTAGAGTACGTCATGACACTATTTCCACTCCCTTTCAAAAATCCAGTACTCGTACAGATAAACCTAAAGCCTTTACATCTGACTTTCCACTAGTTATCTTTCACTACTGACCTGTCTCCAGATACCATTTCCAGTGATCCTAGTTTATTCCAAAAGGACTTATTTTGAACACTGAGACTCGGGAGCAGTTAACCGTAAATCTTCCAATATTCCAGTGAGCCCTGGAGATCATTAGCAGAACTTTAGCCATATATTCCAGACAATTGTATGTGGCTCCCGGTAGCATGCTGGCACTTTGAGGCATAAACCTTTGTTTTGCTAGAACCAGTACTTGTATTTCTGAAATTACAATTGCACATTCATTCATTTTCAGAATAGAGAAGCCTGTCCATCCTGTATGCTTATCCTTAGGAAGCATCTACATGTATTCGGGTTTGATTGGTGCATATTCAGCCTTGGGAAGTCGGGTACTTTATGTGTACAGAGAACAGAAGTCTATTTCAGGGGTAAAGGAAAGAAAATAGCTATCCTTTTTTTCTCTTTATTCACCTGGCAAGAGGAATATTGTGCATTTCCTTTGTTCCAGTCGAAGAGATTTGTTACCCGAAATGTTAAGAATTCAGGGACTGTAGCTTGTTACTTATTTTTAGATGATAGTGGCTGCATGTATTACCAAGAAACACAGCCTGGAAGTCCAGCAACCTTTAGTTTAGATTTGCTACTGACTTTCCTGAGAACAATGTGAACTTTGAGGAAACAGTTCCACAAAGTTAATAAATGCTGTGTGAAATAAACAACTGTTCCAGCTATACTGCTGAAACGTGATTTGGCTCCCTCAGCTGGAAATCATTCCTGTGCAGAAGAGTTTGCCTCTCCTGAGGATATGTATGACACCCAACAGAATTACTTTCCTCTTGCCAGTATGGAAGTGGGAAGTTCTTTGACCAGAGATCCGGTTTCAGCAGACTAGCATGTAAATTTGCTTTCTCTTTTCACTTTTTAGGTCTGATTTTCAGTGTTCTCGTTCTAGCCTTCTCTTATCCTTCACAATTGTCTCAGTGGGATGCTCCCTGTACTGTCTCGTTTGCTGAGCAGGAAAAGATTGCCTTTATTTATTCACAGTTGAAATAAATTGTGATTCAAGGTTGGGTGGTTGGTTGCTCATTAGAGACGAAAATTTATGTGGGGATGAGCAGAAAAGAGGTATTTGCATTAGGTTTAGACTCCCTTCCAACTTCTGACTGCTGTTAGCAGTATTTAAACTACAGGTAATAATGTGGGAATCCACTGTTGCCATGGGCATTGCTCTTTTTCATATATTTTAAATGGCAATGTGAAGATACTTTTCCTTCTTCTGTCAATTCTGTAATTCCCTTGTCTTTGCTTCATGCTGCCTGGAGTAGAACCCAGCTCTTTGGGCCTTATCCCAGGTAAGACAGCAATTCTATGAATTTGTTTGATGAGGGAGAAACCAAGCTGTCCACAGCTGTCTGCATGCACTGTACCATTTCCCTGGAAGCCTCATCTGCTGCCTTCTTGTCTCCAAACAGTTTGCTGGAGAAGATTGAGCAGGAAACATGGCGAGAGACGGGAATCTCTTTTGTTACATCAGTTACTCGTCTCATGGAGCGTCTGCTTGACTATAGGTATCTGGCACCAACAGTAATATATTCTAAGAAGTTTGTAAAGAGGTAGTACCAAATTTCTTTTCCACGGGGAATATTTTTATTGTTTACCAAGCTGCATGCTTCTCTGATGGCAGTACCATGTAGGCAAGCCTAACTCATTGCTGCTAGGTTCTGACCAAAAATCCTAAACCCACATCTCTACAGCCCTAACTCGCATTCCTGTGTGCTCGTTGCTCGTAGTAGCAAAGATAAAGAAATTTTTTAATTAGTAGTTCTGTACTAAGGTTCAGTCAGGTTGCCAAATGATTAATTCCTTCTATCACTGAAATGATCTGGCCTAATTCAGCAGAACAGATGCTGAATGCAAGAATGATCTCGAATGCCTTGCTGAAGCACCATGTGCTGAATGCCTCATCAAGACGTGCAGGGTTCGAGGAAAGTCTGACCTGGCTGCTGGTGACTAGTGTGCAAGACTTCACTATAAATGAGGCACCTTTTGTTTAGTTTTAGACTGAAGTCTGCAGAACTATTGTGTCGATGCAGCTGAGCTTTGACTGGGTTACAAGATAATATTCTACCTTCGTATATATACACACACACACTCGGAGCTGTTTTTATGGAATGATAGACAGTTTGAAACTATGGAAGCTATACAGAACTGCCCCAGGTATTTCTATCTTCAACCTACTGACAAGAGTTCAAATCATTTTTGCTGCTGCTGCTGCTGCTCTTTATAGGTGACTAGGCTGGGTATTCTGCAATCCCACGTCCTTTTCTCTGCTTTTTGGTTTGCTCTTTTTGTTAGCCTTACAAGTTTGATTCAATCTCCTGTTTGTTTCCTGAAAAGGGCTACTGTACAACTACTATGCAAGACCAGGTATCTGTGACACTTTAAAGAGAATGCAAGGGAGCTGATTTTTTTAAATTTAATTAATACACATTTTCATACTTAATTCAGAAACAGATACCAGTTTTTAATTGATTTTTAACACACAGATTTTTTCATTAACAGAACAGGGAATCGCACCGGAATTTGGAAATACACAGGCATCTCTTGGAGTCCAGCTGCCACTTGGTGACACAGCAGCTCTCAAGACAGTTGGCTCTGTCACTGCTTTAAAAATTTTGTCTTTTTCACAAATGAATGTGACTTTTTTCAAGTCAAGATTAGTAATTTCTGAAGCCTTTAACTTTTTCTACTGCTTGAATAGATATAATTTCTAAAATATTCCAGAAAATAAAGATAAATTTTGTGACTTAGCTTACTCGTGAATAAGTCAGTAATCTAGTCTAAATTACTCAGGTTGTATCTTTCAGCTTGCTGACACTGCACTGGATAGCTGAATTTATGAATACTAATCCTTTGACTGGGAAACCATTAAGCATTAAGCATTAACATCTGGATAAATAATAATTTTTCGCTTTTATAGTAGATCTTTTGCTCAGGTGATTTTTGGCCACTATTACCTGATTTTTGTTAAGATTCTTGTAAGAAATGGTGCTTGTTCTCAGATGCAGACATGTAAGAGGACACTTAGTTCTCGTATCATTTAAGCCGTAATACAGAAAATTTTTTTGGAGGAAAATATAAAGTATATGATTATTTTGTGATCCAAGGAAGCTCTGGAGAATAAGATAGCTTCGAATTTATTTTGAAAGGACTTTTTTTGCAGATGCATGTTTCACCATTGCTCTGCTTTCTTAGGGACTGTATGAAAGGAGATGAAACAGAAAACAAGAAGATTGGCTGCACTGTTAACCTTATGGTAAAGACGCTTCCTTTCTCTCTTTGTGATACTGTGCAATGTTGTCGAAACTGGGGTGGGAAAGGTTGGGACGGGAATGTGTGTCAGGCAAGCGTAGAAGGCAGAAGGACAGCGGTTGTGAGGATCCCCTGGAGGTCCCTGGTCCAATTCTGCCTAAAGCACGGCCACACAGGTCAGGTTGCTCAGGGCCTTGTCCACCTGAGCGCGGAGTATCCCTGTGACAGAGGTTCTATAACCTCTCTCGCCTTTTTTTTCAGCTTTTGACTACCCTAATTTTGAAAAAAAAACCATCACACAATAAAATTAGTGGGTTAAATCAGTGTGAATGTGAAAATAATTATTCCTCCTTTTACACTAATAATGTATTATCTTTTCAATACCTTTATATGTATACACAGATGCTGCTGATTGTCTTGAATGAAGAGTCTCAATAACAACTCTCTCTTTTCTTTCACAGAATTTCTATAAATCTGAAATTAACAAGGAAGAGATGTACATCCGCTATATCCACAAGCTGTGTGACATGCACTTACAGGCTGAGAACTATACAGGTCAGTAAGACATCATCTGGGGATGGTCTGAAATCCTGGTGAAAAGTTTTTGACTCTCCCAATGTTATACTTTAACTTCTGATTCGCTCTTTTGGAAGAAATATGCATGAATCAGTTACAGCAGTTGGGAAGATCAGAAGGTGAGGTCCAGCCCATTCCCTCAAGTGAAACAATCTATGTCTGTGCCCACACAACCATAAGACTATTCCGTTACACCCCGAATTTTACATTCAAGTGTTCTACAAGGAAGATACATAAAAAAAATCACAACAGTGGAATCAAAATTAGAGGAGGATTAAAATCATAAACCCCCTGGTATATTATCATTTGCCATATTTCCTTGCATTGCAGTATTTTAGGGAGCACTTAGAAAGTCCGTAGACTTTAATTCTGTGTTGTCCATGCTCTGTTTACAGCTGCAGGCCCCAAATCTAGTTAGTTACATATCTGAGTATCTGACTAGAGCATTTTAATCAAGTAGCTAGTAAAAGGAAACTTGACAGATTTGTACCTAAAAATCAGGTGCATAGGAAACAGCTTTGTGCTGGTATTTTAAGTAATTGAATAATTTAATGATCCCTGAAGACTTCAGAATTGTTCCTCATACTGTAAATCAGGAATGCCAGACTGTTTAAGAAGCAGAACTAGTGACCTTTCAACCCACTGGTATTTGTTGTCACTGATTCAGTGTTCAATAACTGCATTTCCAACAGAGGCTGCGTTTACTTTGCTTTTGTACTGTGAGTTGCTTCAGTGGGAGGACAGACCTCTGAGAGAGTTCCTGCATTATCCGTCTCAGTCAGAGTGGCAGCGTAAGGAAGGTCTGTGCCGTAAGATTATCCATTACTTCAACAAAGGGAAGGTATGCCAACTTCTTCTCTCTTCCAGCAGCTTCCTTCCCTTTTCCTGACATATGGCTTGCAAGCCTATCATCTCAGTTCAGTAGTCTGGAATTAAATTTATATCAAAAAGTTTTATAACTTGACAGATTGCTTCTTGGCTCTCTGGACGGGAAAGCAGATAAGAAAATGGATATGGGTATTTCATTGTGCGCAGCATTTGAAACTGGTTTAGGTAGGCCAACAGGAAAAACACCAAAACACTTTTATATCTTTAAACCAAACTTTGGATCACCTGATGTGGCAGAGAGCTCCATGAATGTCAGTTCCTTAGTTTTTAGGGGGTGGGATTGCATTTTGTTGTTGTCTATGCAAATTACTGCGTTACGACTCATGGACTTGTTTTGTTCCTAACCTGCAAAAGTAAATGGCAGGCAATGCACTGCAGGAGTCTCTTTATTAAAAAATATTTAAGTCCTTTCAGTATCACTGTTATTTTAAAGTGGCTTTCAGTTCAAGTGCAGTTCCATCCATTGCACAAGAAGAAAATCAATACATTTCAATTTCACATATTCAGTAGTTTCTCCTACAATTTTTTTTTTTTAATTACTGCAGAGGCAGGCGTTATAGTCCCTTGTGTCAGGGTGTTTTGGGAACGCTTCAGAGGTGAACCTTGAAAGTGGTATCAGCTGTCAGAATATCTTCACATTTTTCCCTTACCTAGAAAAATTCCTACAGTTTATATTATTGGAAGGTAATATCTGTATGTGTGCCTCAGGGCTGTTTTTGCCTGTGATGGCAATGACCGTGGCATTAAATACCAATGTGATTTGGTTCATACACGGTTGCCATTCCAGATAATTCCTCCCTAGCCCTGGTAACAGCAAGTTGCATATGGCAGAGTCACGCTCTACAGAACCTGCAAAAGAAGTCAGATTCCTGCATGTAGGAAGAAGTGGCCTGTTGATGAGGAAGTGATTAATTAAGACCAAATTTTTTTCTTGGCCAAAATTGTTCTTTTGTAATAATATTGCACGTGGTTCTCTTTTCAGTTCCAGAAATTTTTAGGGTTTTTCAGACTGCACTTAAATAAATTACTGACTTGTACAAACATTGCAGTGTGGTACTGTCTGACTAGACAAAGATGATCTAGAGACTATGTAAAACAAGTGAGTCTGTAATTTTGACAGAAACAGGCATTCCGTTTACGCACTGAAGGGGAATAAAAACTTGACGGATGTAATTTTGCTATAAAACTCCTAATGGATTATAGTGTGTTAAACTCTTGAGGTTTTTTCCCACTGGATGTTTTTGGAGTTACTTGACTTTGTGTTTTAATCCTCCTTTATTATAAATGGTAGCTGAATGACTAAATAATCCACTTAAGCAGTGTCTATGTCACTCAAGCCACAGAAGTGAAAGATGCTGACATGCCAAATCCTCCTGCTGCTTTTCAGCACTCTGTTGCTGTGTAACAGGGAATGGAAGAAACTTCCTTCCCTCAACCTGTGTCTCATAGTTTCTTTCTGCACTACCCTGAGATGGTCCCTCTTCAGGTCCTGAAGAGTGGAATTTGTTGTTCTGTGTCCCACAGTTGCATTCTAGAGTTAAGTTTCTCATGGTGCTCCTGGCATCTTCCACTAAGGGGGTCAAAGCAGCATGAAAAGGGTGCAAAAATCCTGCATTTTTTAATGGAAAAATTTTCTCAGCACAGCAATGGGGGGAAACTATGGCCACAAGACTGTCTTGTGAGGTTGACGTAAAGGGCATGCCAGTGGAGGGCAAGGAGTGGTGGTGTGGCTGTGGCAGGCCTGGGGCCACGGCAGTGGAGTGCAGAACTGAGTAACTCCCATTCCCAGTATGGAAGCATCCCTGCCCTGGGAAGGAACAAGGTGTTCCAAAGCCCTTTTAGCCTTCACTCCGGTTGTGTGCTTCTTCCTGCTGATTGCTGCTATGCCTTGCATTGGTTTATGGCTCAGTCAGCAGTGCGTCCAAGCGCATAACTTTAAATGAAGATTTTTTTTTTAATTTTTTTTTTTTTTTGTAATTCACGGTTATGATTTTGTCTGTTAAAACTCAAGGTGTTCTAGTTGGAGACTGTAAATGGAACAATTTGAACCCAACTGATCATGCTTCTGGACAGCCATAGCTTGAAAACTACACAACCCTTTTCTGTCTAGTTCACTGCTAGATTTGATTAACTAAAACTCCTGACCAGCTTCCATCACAGCATCGCAGTGTGTATTCTCCTTAGCGCCAGCCAAGTGCTGTGAGAGACCCAAAGCTGACTTTCCAAAGCAGTTCATTTTTGGATCGTGTGCTCCATACCCAACATTTGAAGTGATTTCTCTTGTGCACCCTCATTTGAATCACATTTCCAAAAGAAATCAGCACATTGAGATGTGAGCAAATAAAGGTTGCCGTTCATAAATGTTGATTGTGTTTATCTGTGCCTCCTTGGTGCAGTCACCAGCACTCAGCTGAGAGTTGCTGGTGCCACAGGAGAAAGCTGCAATGTCACACGAATCTGCTTTTCAAGTGAAGGACGTAATATGGGACTTGCAAACAGATCAGCCGTCAGCAAAAGAGAAAGCAGTAATGAGGGAAATTAACATTGGAGACATTAGGAAATTATTTGAAAAGGGGGAAGAATGATGCTTTAGAGGGAACTGACGCTTGTGTAGCACATGGAATTACATATTAAATTTCTACACGGTGAAGATGGTACTCATTAACATCACAGATTTTAAAACAGAGGATCCCCATGACTCTGATATCCGTTCATTCTCTTTTCCTTTCAAATGTCTACAAACTCTCTTTTCTCTCTCAGAAGGTACCTGTATATTGTGCTTCTTTGCTTCTATACCTCAGCTTGTATCTACAGAATATTCAGCTGGCACAGTGGAATTTCTCTGTGTGGAAATCTAACTGAAAGAAAGAGAGAAAGCCTGAGTTAGCATGACACAAATAGTATCAGGGTACACGTTGGTATAAAGAGAAATAAGATGTGGTTACATGTTGTTAATTTAATTCACATCAGAAAAGGAGCCTGAAAAGGTTACAGTTTTAGGATCACCTCAAGGGAAGCCAGCCAACTAGCGTTCTGCTTCTGTCCAGAAGACAGACTAGACAATTATGCCACAGCATCCCATTTGGAAGCAAGACTCTGCTCACACTGTGTGACAAAAGTCATTTACTCCTGGCCAGCTGTTTTAGAAGAGACCTTTCCATTCTTTCAAGTAAATATAGATCAGCTAAGGATTGAAAATCTATGTATAATATCTCTACAGAGCATGTTGAAACCTAGGGAAAAAAAAAGCAATGGTGTTTGTGTTCACAAATGTAAACACTTCACTGGGTAATGTTGATCCCAAGTCAGTGTATCAATTTGTATGTCATGGACTTTGACAACCCACAGCAAAAATCCTGTTAATTTGAGATCACAAAAGCCTGAGTAATAGTCTGAGCAGTCAAGTAACTGGTCTTTCAGTTCACTTCCTATTGTATGTAATGTATTTATCTAAATAAATCTCAGGCTTCCCATCATCCCCAACTATCAGAATATCCAAATTGATTCTGAAATAATCTTTCATTTAGCAAGTTCTTCCATAAATTTTTGTAATTAACTGAAACTAAGAGATGTAGGATCATTATTTTTAGCCTTTTTAGTTCTTACAGCTATCCCTTCTTTTAATAAAAAAGTTCTTACACTTACCTTTCTTGCTGTTTGGAGAAAAAAAAGCTTTGATGGTATTAAGGATGAGAGAACAGGCCCTACAAATGTGTGTGCATAAAGGGAAGCATTGTAAAGTGCCTAGTACGCTAACTCAGTGTAGAGATTCACTTTTTCAAGTGAAGGTACATGTAACAAGAAGAACTGTTTCCATACTACATGCTGATATTTCACATAATTACTGTTACCAATCATTTACAATATTGCTATTAATAACTGTAAAACTTAAGATGATAGTCTAACTCACACGTTAATATTGTTTTCACTACAACAGGGTCTCAGTTAAAATAACTGGCAAGTTAGCCCAGTAATACATAAAATTTAATCCAGTAAAGGTTCAGCTGAGACCTTGGTGTTCTAGATCCTTTACATAAGTATGGCAAGAAACCGTCAGTTTTCCAAAAGGCTTCTAATCTATGTAGGTAGAAGATGATGGGAGAGGAGTTTTCAGTTCCAGGGTGTAAAACAAGCACACTAAAAAGCAAAGTGAGGTAATGGGAGTCTTTCTTACCTCTGTGGGGTGATGAGTATGGTGTGCTAGAAGGGATTTATTGTATGCAGACGGTAAGTTGAAGAAATGAGTTTTGCTTTCAGTTCTGAATATGGATATTCACTCAGTGCAATGCTGCATGTCAGTCCTGAGGACGGTTTGTCTCTGCATTTAGGGATTTCCCACTGTTAGACAGTTTCATGCCTTCAGCAGGAACCAGCAGCCCTGGGAAGCAGCGCGCTTTGCTGGGGAGCGAAGTCCTAACTCTTTAGGGAGTTTTAGTGCAAAGGAGATATTGGGGGTGGGCTGAATGGGTGTCTAACAAGAAGAAAAGTTGTTAGTTGTATTATCTTCCTCCAAATAAGTTCCTAGTCTCGTGAGTGAATTGTCAGTAACAAGCTGTATAGGCCTGTAATTTCAGTGGAACATAGGCCTCTATTATCATCCTGAAGAAGGAATTAATCTGATATTTAATGGAAACTGTTTCATCACATTGCATTTTCACATCTAATCCCTGGCATTTCAAGCCAAATGAATTCCCAAAACTGAGTTTCCGTATTCCTTTCAGCTGAGTTGACAATAACACGCTGGTTGCTGTGAGTGTGATTTGCTTTGGTTTTGCAGAGCTGGGAGTTTGGAATCCCGCTGTGCAGAGAACTGGCCATGCAGTACGAAAGCCTCTATGATTATCAGAGCCTCAGCTGGATTCGGGTAAGTAGCAGCAGTTCCTCTCCTTGCAGACTCTCATGTCGTTCCCCAGGGAATTCAGCTCTCCTGTCAGAGCATTCTGAATTTAAAAAAGAAACATATTCCCTATATAGCTCCATGCATTTACACTGACTCCTTTGCCATCGATTCATTCTGATGACTCCGTAGGTCCACTGAAGTAATTTCTAAATCTGCTAGCAGTGAAATTCCATGAGTATGTGGAGACAGCACGCACGTAGGTGCTGGGTTTGCTATTGCAATTGCATATTTATACATACTTTTGTATAAAATATCTTTTTTCTCTTTTTCTAATGATGTATTGATATTTCATTTTCATTCTAAAAGTATCAAGGACAGCTTGTGCCTCAGGTGACATAAAGGAACAAGACAGAAAGAATGGAGAAGGCAGATGTTTATGGCATTCTTGTCCATTTACAGGAATCTGGTCCTCTGGTAAAACCAAACACGTGGTTAAATCAGGGTACATTTGCAGCATTGTGCTTTAGTCAGAAAAAGTCAAAGCTCTGGCTGTTATTTAAAAGCTTTATGAATGTGAAAATAGTTCATCTGCTTTTGTCCCCTGGGTAGCATGCATATGTCCAAATTTAAGATTTATGCTATGTGGATGTATTCTTATACACAGTGGTTTAAATTCTCTTTAAAAGTCAAACTTATTCTCATCTGAAGATACCCATCTAACTAGGTCGCAGGAACTGCACTTCTGAAGAACCTGTTTTCTTCAGATTGGCCCTGAAGAGAGTACTTATAGGTGAACATCTTGGGTGTGCGCCTGTTTATTGTGGACACCTAAAATAGGGCAGTGTGAAAATTTACCCTGGTGTACAGGAAATACTAAATCAGTAAAGTGATCGTGAATGATGACCTAACAAACCAATTAACAAGGATTAGTCAAGTTGTGCATCAAGGCTTTCTTTCCTAAAACAGCAGTAAATTAGAGTCTTACTGCCTCTTTATTATTAGGAGTTAATCAGCTGGCAGGTGAAGAGCAGCTCAGCTCATCAGTGTAAGCCATTCACCTCGTCCTTTCACTCACCTGTGTCTCATCTGTTTTCTGTTCAAGTCCCCTAAATCTGTGTTGACCTGAACTGACCTGAATTTCTCCCTGCTCCAAAGAGTTTTCTCTTTGCCATTCAGATCATTCAGTGCATTCCTCTATTCTTCCTGCAATGACTTTGGGACCGTCTCCATTTTAGAAAGGGAGTTATTATGTGTGGCAACCGAGAACAAAACCTTGATGCAATATTCTGAGCCAAAGCTGCTGTTAGGGCTCCCTGCAGTGGAAGCAATGACGTCAAACTGATTCTTCTCTTCAGAAAGCTATCTTTTTGCTATAGTGAAATTCCTGTGAGACTTTCAACTGAGATTCAGTTTGGCAAGAGGTCTTGAAATCCGGCTCTTGATACAAATGCTGGCACAGTGCCACAAAATTAACAAATAGAGCTAGAGAAAAGTCCTTTTACTTTTTCCAAACGCCTTTTTTCTTCCATGTTAAACCTACTGGTGCACAGAGCTGCTGAAAGATTTAACTTTGTTTCATCCTTTTCCATGCCCCTCAACTCAATTAAGGCAAACCCAACTGAATTGATACAATTTTCCAGACAGTGCTACAGATTTTGAGCTGTAAGAGAGAACAGGACACTGTGAGCCAGGCGACATAGATCTTAATTGCAGCTTTGCCATTAATTCTGCAATGCAAAGAAAATTACATGCAAAACCTGTTTAATTTAAAATGAGATACAACAGAGAAATTTTTGTATGTCATCTCTAAAAATGTAAAATGAGCATGATACGACACTCTGTTCCAACATGTGGACTGTTTAATTAATAATTTTTATCTTTAAAATTTTGGTCTTTTCATAAAAAATTGTGGGGGCAAAAGAGTAATGTGATATTTAAACGTGTCTTGAGATTCTAATGTCTTAAGTGCAGCTTTACGGGTCTGATAGCAGCTATCTTTTTCCTCCGTAGAAAATGGAAGCTACCTATTACGATAACATCATGGAACAGCAGCGCTTAGAACCTGAGTTTTTCAGAGTTGGTTTTTACGGTCGGAAATTCCCTTTTTTCCTGCGGGTAAGCCAGACTTTTACAAAGCATGACAAAGTGACCGGGCTCAGAGCAGCAGTTAGGGCTTTGTCTTTTTGTCGTGGAGGTACGATGTCTGCCGTTAAGGTTATTTTTCTTATGCCTGCACAAGTAGGAACAGCTTTCTGGCTGAACTGAAGGATGTGGTCCACTGGGAACGTTCTTAGGAACAGAGATCAGAAATGTGACTCAAGCCTATGTGTATTTCTGACAATCCGCAGATGCAGCACAAATTGCCTCTATATTAAGCGAAATGCTGTATTGCAGCAGTGTTAGGCCATCACTCAACTAATTTTCATCATCTCAAATTATCACGCTTGAAAAAGCCTCACATGACAGAAGGATTCCAATACAGGCTGATGACTCTCTTACACTATCTACAAGTGAAAATTTCCTCTCTCCTCAATAGAAAAGCCTTGCAGCTTCTCTGGACACATCCTCACTTTGAGCTTATTGTCTGCTGATGTGTACAGGACTGGCTGGGTCTACAGTCCATTTAAAAAGTGAAATTATCTTCTTTTACTAATTAGGAATCAAACTTAAAGTGGATATTTGTTCATACGTTGTCTTGTTGCTAGTTCAGAGCCAGGAAGGAATATAATTTGACAACTGCTGTACAAACTGTCTGAAAATTGATAGCAGATGCCATCTAGCTTGACAGGACAAGCTAACCTGAAGTGTGCTTTCAAGGACTGGAGGTGCATATTTTGTGTTCTCTTTAAAGAAATGGTTTGACAAGAGATGGCACCACTCGGGAGTTACAAAGTAAGATGCTACAAAAAGCCAAACTGTGTACCATTTTGAAAATTGCACTCTTAAATTTCCCTCTGATGCTATTTTTTTTTTTTTAACTAGGATTTAAACTTTGATGTTTAATTACATTCTTTTAATGGAAACACAGGCGGGGGGAGTAAAGGCAAGTTGGAATTAATCAAGGTGAAAATACGAGTGGAAAAAGGGTGGCTTCATGTTATTCAAAGGTGAAGCTGAACAGTGCCATAATGCAGCAGCTTGAATTTATGTGCAGAACACATGTGCAGAGGAATCCAAGGAAATGAGAAGTGTTGCAGCATGAAGCGGTAGCTACCCTTTCATGAAGAACTCCAGAGAAGTATCCATTTTTGTATCTAACAACAGATGTTTCAGAAAATGAATGACAACAAAGTCATTATGGCACATAAGCGTTCCTACATTTGAAATAATATCAGTGAATCTAGCTTATCTTATTGTATTATGGATCCTACAGTTTTATCTTGGATCTTGCACGTCCTGTGTGTTTAACACTACACAAGTTTTCAGTGCACAGCACTTACTCTTTGCAAAACGGTGTAACAATATGGATACTTGGCTGGAAACGTTAAAGGCGAACATGAGCATACATAATTATAATCCTTGTTAATTCTGCAATTATATTTGGTAGCAGTACTTCTGATAGCAGATTACTAATGTAGCAATCTCATTAGAAGTCATCCTCCTCCTTTCTCTCCCTAATGATCCGTACAGCACACACATTGCAAAGCACAGACTAAGCCCATTAGCAATCACATCAGCATGGATCACACTGTAAAGAGATTGGAAGCAGCTATTCTAGAGAAGAAAAAGATTTACATGGATTTAAAATTTTCAAATGGATATGGGAGTGATTTAAAGTTATCAAATAACTCTCTGCCCTTTTCTCATTTATTTTTCTATTGCTATATAGCCTAAGACAGAAAATAACCACTTCTTTCTGCATCTTTGATTTTGAAGACCCTTTGTCTAGAAAAGTCATTGTTCACGTCTCTCAGATTTCTGCATCTATGTGTAGCCTTCCTACATTAAGTGAATTAAAACCGTCCATGTCTTCCACCTACCAGAAGATCAAGTAAGGCCTGACAAGCTGTTCTGAGATCTTGTGTTGGCATCTGTCTGAAAAATCTATTAAATTTAGCTTTGAGGGTTTTTCAGGGCATTATTTTTAGAATCACAATGACTTTATTTATAGGCTTACAGTTTTCTGGATTGCTGCAATCAAAAGCTAAAAAAGAGAATGCATACTGTGCGATAAAGAGATTCACCTTCAAACATGGACTCACTCCAAATTTAAGAATAGCTGCAAAGTTTGGGCATTACAAACTGAACTGTCAAGATTCATCATGCAGTTTTTCTCCCAGTTCATTGGCTGCTGTGACTGATGCATACAAAGTGACATATGTCACAGCTGGAAGACAAGTTCTGTTTCGTAATGTTGAAATGCAAAGCCAAAGATAACTGCACTCCTTGGCCGTGTTTTATAATCGGGTTTTGCTGCTTTTTCTTTCATTTTGCTACAAGATGGAGAAATGCTCGGCCAGAACCATTTTCCAGAGCAGTGAGCAAAACATCACTGCTTATACTGCAGCTTCTGAATGCAAGAAATAGGAGGCAGGGAACTGTTCTCCTTTGCCTGGATTCTTTCTTTGTTTTATGAAAGTGAGAAATTTCCCTGTACTTCTAGTTACTGTTATGTGTATGGGAGTTAAAACTGCCGGATTTAGAGAATTTGCCTGCTTTGATTGGTCTTGCCTCAGGAGACATTAACACCCATCAAAATTGTGGTTTGTGGCAATGCACTTGAGACACTGGAATACAATCTGTATGACACGGAGGACTTCAGAAATCCTGTATCTTGCTGTTCAAAGTTTGAGATGGCTCAAAAAGCATCCAAGAACTCTGCACAAGTGGTTCGTGCCTCAAAAGGCATATCTAAACACAAGCCTTCCATTAGTGGCAGAAACATAATTCTGTTCATCAAGAGGAAAGTGCTTTTAGGGCTGAAGGGGAATTTGCAAAGTAGCCACTGAGAATTCTTGGGAAGGCTTTTCCATATTACTCCACTATAGACAGGGGAGTTCCTGAGGATGTATTGTTCAGCATGATCAGAGGTGGACTGTATGGCTATGACAATACAACAATGATTAAACAGTAATTTTTGTGAACAGTTTGTTATGACTTCTAAGGATAACTGCTAAACTGATAAACACATATCTCCCTCTGTTCTGTGAAATCCTCAGGACTTCTATCCATCTGGTGTAAACTGTATTTTACAGCAGCTTTCCCAGTGAACAGCCGAGCTGGTGACTTAGCCTGAAGTTTAGGCTGATACATTTCAGTATAGTCCAATTAAAAAATAGTCCCTTGTCAGTTGTTTGAAAGCAAATGGAAAAAGACAGTAGGACCAAATGCTACGTACATATGGATCAGAGGCATCTTTCTGTTGAGAGATCAGTGGAATAGTCTAGTTATTCATCACTTCTTGATGAAATACATTGTACAGAAAAACGAAGGAATAAAATATATCTGCTGTGTTAAATGCACATTTCACTCTCACATTAGCATATGGACATTGTCATTTACCTTTGGCTTTGAAGCAGTAAAATTTAAAGTGAGATAAAAGCCCATAAAATTTAACTTACTTTTAAGGAGACTAATCTATGCCTGTACTTCTTGCAGAACAAAGAATACGTATGTCGGGGCCACGACTATGAGAGGCTGGAAGCCTTCCAGCAGAGGATGCTGAGTGAGTTCCCACAAGCCATTGCAATGCAGCACCCAAACCACCCAGATGACTCCATACTGCAGTGTGATGCCCAGTGTATCCTTCAGCAAAAGGGCAAACTGTGGTTAGAGTAATGGTGGTAGAGGACAGAGGAGGAAGGTATCAAAAAGGTCATCTACTTGGATACCTCAGTTCCTAAGTGTCTTGGGTAGAACTGGATATGGACAGAACCACGCGCCTGTCTACAGCAGACGTTAACTGGTTCATGGCACTATGTATTGCTGGAGAGAACTGTCACTTTTTATTCAGGGAGTAATGCAGGTGGTATTCAGTGTGTAAGGGAAATAGCTGTCCTTGGTCACATCTGTGTTTTAACCTGTACCAACAGAGTTGCCATAAAGCACATTTTCTGTCATTAGAAGTATCCCCGATACCGTCTCTTCGAGAACATTTTGTTGGGAATAGATATTAATTTCAAAGTGTTATTTTCCATTGTGTTTATTTTTCACATCGTTATTATTTTTTTGTGGTCTCCCTTTCTTTAAACTGCTGAACTCTTTTATACCTAAGGCTTTGAATCTCCTTCTTCCCACTGGTAATCTGGACTGTGATTTAACGCAACCAGTCCACTGCCATGTACATTTAAGGACTGAGCCACAGAACATTTAATACGTCTGCACAGACTTTTGAAGATTTTAATCATGAGAACACCAATGTTCAGCTTGTGTGACAACCACAAGGATACTGCGCAGGGCTTTAACCATAAGGACGTTGTCAGCAAGTGACATCTCCCGAAATTGGTTGGTGTTTCCCACTTGTCTTCATAACAGGTGCTTTTCCCTCTCCTTTGCTATATAACGTGGATACTTCCATAGACAGAGCTTGTTTGTATGTGTATTTTGGTTGGTTGTTTTACGCTTGCAGAGATCCTGTCTGTAACACTGAGGTTAAACCAGTTTAATGAAACTGAACTGTAAATTCATGAAATTAGGACAACTTTGGTTTGTAGACAAAACTGAAGTATCTTAAGAGGAAATTTATCGAAGATAAATATTAGGTATTTAGGTACCTAAATACGTCAAGATCTACTAAAGTGCCTGCACAAATGAGGCACCTAGCTCTAATTAAAATAGGAACTGGGTATTTTGCCTGCTGTAGATATTTTGGATGTCTCACTACATACTCTCTGCATCCTCAGGTATCTTCCTCTTTGGTTAATCCGGCTGTGAGGTACTATAACTCCATAGACTCTCCTAGTAGTTCTAGTTGAGTCTCCTGCTGTTTCACTGGCAAAAGAACAGTGTTGGAAAACAGAGGAGCATGCCTTTCTGAATTCACCATCCTGTTTATTTCCACAGCAGAGATAGCTTTCCTGTTCAATGTCCTGTGGCTTTCTTTAACTACATAATCTACAGATCTACAGATCTATGCAGTGACTCCCATCCCAGACAATATAGATGTGTTGCAAATGGACCGTGTCCCTGATCGCATAAAGAGCTTTTACCGAGTCAACAACATCCGGAAATTCCGCTACGACAGGCCTTTCCACAAAGGCCCAAAGGACAAAGAGAATGAATTTAAGGTAGAAATAGTGAATAAGGAGTGTTTAAGTGTTAATATCCTCAAGGCGAATACTGTCTTATTATTTTATGCTGATATAGCCTTTCACGTAATCCTGTTTTGATGGCCAGATACTGTAGTAACTCAAATAACAAGTAGCTGTTGAGTCCGATGGTTACACACCTGACTTGATCAAAGCATTGTCCAGTTTAAAGGTGAGTTATTTTAGTGCCAGGAGAAATGTGTTTCGAAGCAAGGATGAGGTTTTTTTGTTTGACTGGAATTTTTTTCTTACTGCCACATTTTTCCATAATGTCTTCGTGGTTCCCATGACAGAATTGGTGGTCAACCTTTAACAATTAATGGAAATGTTGAAGGTGTTGCCTTAGAGCATACTGAATTCTGGTCTTGTTGTTCAGGTGACTTCCAGCATGACATTCTGCAAAGTAAGTTAATGCTCAGGAGGTTAATATGTTCTTGTTAGAACTTTATGCCCTTAGCACCTATAGTAAGAGTACAGATGTTGTGATTGTGATTTCACTGTGTACCTCACATCCTCAATTACTCTTTGCAGAGCTTGTGGATTGAACGTACCACTCTGACCTTGACTCACAGTTTGCCTGGGATCTCTCGTTGGTTTGAAGTGGAGAGAAGAGAACTGGTAATGTTCATAGTTCCTGTAATTGGGGTGTGAAATGATGAGTTACTGAGGACACAGGATAGGCAACTTAAAACTCCTTTGGCTGAAATCTTGCAGTTTAAAATGATGAAGTTTACCAATGATTAAGTATGTTGTTTTTCCACCACTTAGTCTAAGTAATTGCTGAATATAACCAGGGGAATTCTGTGAGGGAACACGACAGTGTAATGGAGACAGTGCCAAAAAGATGGAATAGTCCATGTCTTCAGTGTACAGAAAGAAGTTATCACAACTCAGTGACCTGAAATACAGCATTGCCAACAGTAAAGTTTGTTAACATAGCTAATTTTCTGCAAAGCAGTAAAAAGTAAGTGAGATCACTGAACAATCCTAGAGTATCATTTCATTACAAGGAAGATAATAAATCTCAGTGATGTGTCCACGGAATTAAAGTATATTTTATTGCCTTTGAGGTTGAAGTCAGTCCTTTGGAAAATGCCATTCAAGTGGTTGAGAACAAAAACCAGGAGCTGAGGACACTGATAAGCCAGTACCAGCATAAACAAATGCATGGTAACATTAATCTTCTCAGCATGTGTCTGAATGGAGTGATTGATGCAGCTGTTAATGGGGGAATTGCACGATACCAGGAGGTAAGCCAGGCTCTGCTTCTGAATTCAGTATCATATTTTTTCAGTTTTATTTCCATTTCTGTTTCAAAGAGAGTATGACTTAATAAGACAAGACATTTTCACGCACATTATCTAAATATGAGGTTAAACCCCCTACTTGGTTACTCTGCATCAGTGCTTGCATAGCCGCATGTCAACAGGAGGATCCAGAGGTGGAGCTGGGATATCACACTGAAGTAGGTACAGGTGACAGTGGGGTTTCTCAAGAATGAAACTTGGCTTAGCTGGAAATCCTGACTTGGCAGGTAAAAGAGTGAAGCAGGGTTTTTTTTTTTACTGCTTACATTATAAATACATTTTGCAGTAGAGGCAGTGGGACTTCTGGTAATTGAGACTGATTGGGCCTGTAATCAGGAAAACCTGCTAATTCGTGCTACGCAACCAGTATCTTTGTTAGCCTAATTTCAGACTCGCTGTAACCCTAAAATGATTGTACATGCAGTATGTTACCTGGCATCATCTTTGGTAAGCTGTTTACTTAGTCTGCATTGCAAAAGGTAAGTCTAGGGTGAAATACTGAACAATGGCAGCAGCGGTCAAAGGGTGTGGGACACATCTTCGCTACAGAGCCATGAAGAGAATACTCCTCATGCTGTACATTAGTTACCACTTTACTCAATTCCTTTAACTTTAGGCAGTTATGTGAAGGAAACTATATAACATTGGAGTAACAAGATGATACAGGACTTAGTGGCATTGCTCATCCCTGTTACATGGGGAAACTTGGTCAGATTCATGATCAGAATCATCAAGGTTGCTGAAACTACTGTAGCTTTACCTGGATCCCAGAGTGCTAAAAGCGATAAAATTGAGCTACTGCTGTTAGCTTAATATATTTAGTTTTCCTAAGATTTTTGGAACTTTTCCTCTCATCCTTTGACACCAAGTTATGATGAAATATCTTTCAGTAAGCAGAAGGCACTTTTTTTTTTCCCCCTACAGGCTTTTTTTGATAAAGATTATATCACAAAGCACCCTGGAGACGCAGAGAAGATCACACAGCTCAAGGAACTCATGCAGGAACAGGTACCGGTTTTCAGATCCAAAAGAACATTCCTACAGTGTCTGGATTCATCAGCAGTCAGTCTAAACGAATCAGACCCAACTGATTCATTCAGAAACAAAGAATTTTGGTACAGGAGATATAAAGTACATACAAACAAAAAAGAGGGGAGATGGCCGAGGTGTTTCTGAACAAGCCGTTCACCTTGGGATGTGAGGTGAAGCTCAGCTGAAAGTACATTAATTGCTGTTGTCCCCATTTATTATCCAAGAGCCATCTTGCCACATTTCAAGCCAGTCATTCGTTTTTGGCATTTTGAATTATGTCTTCTCAGTAAATTTCAGAGATAATCAGAGTTGGGAGAGGCCAAGTCAGGCTTGAGACTAAACTGGCAGAGCTACATAGGAAAACTTAATGCTTATTTATATTATCTACAGTTTTATTCTTCCTTAGCATCTCCATGAAACATCTTTGTAGATAAAGCTAGCTGGATGCTTTGATGGGTGCGAAATCAGAAAATCACATCCCTCTTAACTGAAAGTTTGGCAAGATACACCCCATTAAATGACGTGTCCAAGTCTCAATACAGCTGCTAGGCCTGTTTCTTCAACAGATCACTTAACTGCATTTCAGATTTCCCATCTGTAAAATAAAGATAATGCTTATCTCCATTCAATCCTCCAGAGGATGTCAGAAGATTAATTAGTTATTGTTTGTACAGATTTTGGATCGTGTAGGGAATTATATACATCTTAAGCCTGCTATCATTACTATTTTCTTTCCTCTGAGAGCTTATATAATCTCATTCAATCACTAATATTGTATGTTTGACCTTTGAAAAAGTGACCTTTAAAATTAAATGAGCAACCAAAGGAGTGACTATGCATGCCACACTGCCACTGTTCAGCTCAGTTATCACAAACTCCTTGTAGAAATCTCTGGTGGCAACTTTGACCCCTTCTCTGACACTGGGTGGAAGGAATTTTCTTTGTCACAGTGAATTATCTGTGTGAGGACCTAATGCTCTTCACTCTGGAGAGAGAATCAATCTGGTAATTTTTTACAGTTAGCTCTTAACAAAAGTAATCAAACGTGACATAAATGTACTCGTCGCACACTTAAAGTACTTGTTGAAGTAATGTGAACTTGCCAGGTCTCCTAGGCTTGCTTAATTAGCAGCAGCCTTGTAAATGAACAGTGGTGTATTTTACGTTCTTGCTTGCACATTGACAGAACTGTGGGACAGGCTTGTGTTCTCTCAGACACGATTCATCTGGCTTTGTGATGTTATGTTTTCTTTTTAACAGGTACATGTCCTAGGAGTGGGACTGGCAGTCCATGAGAAATTTGTACACCCAGAAATGCGTCCTCTGCATAAGAAACTGATAGACCAGTTCCAGATGATGCGATCCAGTCTGTACCATGTAGGCCGATAGTAATTTTTCCCATTTTTAATCATTCAGAGTTATGATTAAACTTCTATCAGTTGCAGTAAGGTTCACAAAAGAACTGGGCTGATACGGCATTGTTTGAACCTACTGGATAGCCAAATTATCAAAAGAATTCTTGGTTTTTTTCTGCAAGAAGGAAGTCCTAGTAAATCTGTTGATTTAGCCTTTAACTTAAACTAGAATTTTTCATATTTGTATGTTCTTTATTGTATCACAAAACTATTGTAAAGCTTAATTCTCAGTTACTGTCCATTGCATAGCATAAAATGATGTAAAACAGAGGAATAAAAATTAACAGACAACATTAGGTGCTGAGCTTTTCAAAAGAACTGCTGCAATTTGGAATAGCATGACATGGATCAGGCCCTCCAGAAGTGTTTTTATACAGGCAGCAACAGAAATTCCTACTGATCAGGATATACGCTATTATGGGTCTATAGTTCCAACACAGCCAATGGAACTGTCTCCAGAGCATGGTTCACACCACCCCTTATACATCAGAAGTACAAATATCATCCTCTGTGAATGACACCTTTCCTTCTATGTGTGCTTTCCTGTACATTAGTATTCCATGACAACTGTACTTAAGACCTCTTTGCCAGATGGGTCTCAGAAACTTACAGTGCATTCTCCTCTTCGCGGTATAGTGAAATCTTTATGGATACATAGACACTATCTTGAACATTATCACAACTAAAGGATATCTTTGTATAATGGAGAAGTATTATTTGAAATATGTGTGTTAGCACTTTCCACCCTGGAGTACGTATTTTCTAAAGTAGGTTCTAACTTGAAGGCTTTTTCCTCCATTCTTAGGAGTGAACGCTATGCAAGGATGGCCAGAAATAACAGCACCAGAATTTTAAAATACAGTCGTTCTCTTTCAAAACAGATGAGATCTGTACACGTCACAGTTGCAAGTCTGAGTTCACTACCATTCTTGAGAGTTTGGACAAGATCTGTATTTTTTAGTCAACATTTCTTTTTTGAAACATGTAGGTGGCTGTCATTTGGGCCACACTATGCCTCGATTTTCCTCCCAAATTCCTGAAAAAGTGGCTAGAAAAAAGTGACTTTGGAAATAAACGGAGAATAGGGTTGTAAAGCACTGAAGCTCTTTATCCTGTGGAAACACAGGATAACTGAAGATAACTGTAAAGAACACGGAAACAGATCACGGTTTTCCACAGAAGAAAACTTGTAATTTTCCATGACCAACTTAGCTGAAGTATGTTTCCTTTGCAGGAGCTACCTGGTTTGGATAAGCTGAGTCCGGCCTGTTCTGGTGCGAGTACACCACGCAGCAACGTTCTGGTTTCGCATGGACCTATGAGCCCAGAGAGCATAAAGCTGGTGCATCGACACAGGTACCCCATTGTTTTTTCTACTGATGTATCTAGGATCTCTGCACACAGCTGCATTGAGGTTCAAGGACCTAGGAAGTGGTTAACAGTACTGCAGGAGGAGCAGGAGGAGTTTTGGCAGAAGTGCCTTTTGTCTTCAGTCAGTGCTAATTATTAAAGTTTGATTGAGGATTGGAATCAAAAAGTTGAGAAATCCAATTTGCAGCAAATGCTAAACACCTCCAGGTGTTACTCCATCCCTTTACTTACTCTAGAGGCAGGAATGTACATCTGCCACTCCGATCTTCAGATTCACTCTGACTTCGGAGGTTACAACTTCTGTTATGCAAACAGCAAATAAATGGGTCCTTATCTACCATAAAAGGAAAGTTTTATCGCTTGTTTTAGAACCCAACTCTGTATGTACCCATTTTTAAGGATAAAAAATGTTCATGTCATTGTTTTTTATAATTCTGATCAAATCGGAACCCAAATACAAGAAAGGCTGCCAAGGTGTTCTGATCAGAATACCAAAAAATGGCTCAGCCTTCGCAGAAACATCTGAAAATGTGGATCCTTATTCAAGCTGAATACCCATCTATAAAAAGTGAGATAATGATTGAGGCTAAAAATTGGGATTTTCAAGGCAAAACAGTGATTTTGTATCCAGCCAAAATTGCTTATTTGAAAATGTACATATCTGTGCCAGTACGAAAAACAGTGACAGCAATGTCACGGAAGGTAAGAATTGTTCTTCCCTGTTTATTTGTCTTGGTGGGTCTACATAGCTTAGCTGTTTTTAAAGCCTGGCATGAAAAGCTGCAGAAACTTGGTCTTTAGTACATGAATCCAGGATGGTGACAATCTTTTTACTGTTAAATTTTAGTAGCTCTTATACTACTTTAGTGGCTTGGCAGTTGATAGTGTCTGGGTGATAAATTTTTTTTCCTCAAACCTCCTCACTTTGTAAAGCCATTCTCAGTTCTTAGGGCAAACCAGGGAGATTCTACAGGGTACAAAATGCGTACTTGTGTATGTGATTCAGAGTGACGAGGAAAAAAAATAATTTCATGAATGACATCAGAGTGCAGCCTGCACACCAGCTGGGCTATATTAATTTATTGTCAGCTACAAAGTTGCCTTCAATGGTAATGCTGAGGTCCAACAGATGCAATAAGGAAAACTGTATTTTGACCTTTGTGTCTTGTGTTTGGCTTCCTTTGGAATCTTTTTTTTAAGCTGCTCCCACTCATCATACATCAGCATTAAAAATGAGAGTGATTTCAGAATGTTCTGTTATAAACAAAACAAATATGCACCCAGCATCATGACATAATGTTAACCTGGTTTTAGATTCTGAAATTCTACATCCTATGTACTGTGTTGTCTTACATGTAGTCTTACTGTTTCTTCCTTCATATTTACTCACATTTATGGACTTGTTTAGGCTTATTCAGCCTGATTTTTCAAAAGTGTTTGGCACTCAAAAGAGGTGACCTAAAGCAGTAGGTAACTGCAGGTACTTATTGGCTTGGAAAAAATCAGACTTCACAAATTAAAATGCAGGTCCAAAACATAATGATGCCCTTGTTCTGTCTCTCTTTTTATTCCAGCCCACTGAACTTGCTTGGTTCAGTCCGACACTCATCATCCTCTCTGTCGTCCCACACCTCCAGCGAAACAGGGAACCTGGTCATCCTTACAGACAGTTCTGTGGGGGAGGCGGCTGAGGATATGTACCACATGCAGGTACAGCTCCAGCACAGCCAGGAGCGGGTGTTAGACACAGCGCTGAACGTGCTCTGGAGGGTTATGCCTAGGAGCAGTACGCTTTACCTATACACATGCTGGGATCTGTCCTGTGATGCTTTTCTCAAAGAACGGAATAAGAATCTAACATTGTTCAAGAACGATGACGGAGTAATTCAGCTAGGTTTACTTTGGGAAGAAATCTGTATTTGTACAGTGAAAGTTGCTACTGTGGTCCAAGATCACAGCATTCCTTTTGGAAAGTGAGATTTTAGTTGGCATGTTATTTATCTCACCTGCTCAACATACACAGTTAGTATTGCTGTTGGTTTGTGGGAGGGTAAAATGAGTTCCGTGGTCCTGAGTGCAGATTGGTAGTGGCCTGCACTGAAGCTGTTTCCTAGACAGAGGCTGCACTGGGTGATCGGAGACAGGTAAATATCTAACACACTGAACCACTCAGTCCTCTCTTGACAATTTCTCTGCCTCCTGCAGCTTGTTTACCCTAACTCCAGGTACCAAGGCTCAGTCACCAACGTCTCTGTTTTATCCTCGTCCCAGGCTAGCCCTTCCACCTCAAGCCTGAGCTCTACTCACTCGGCACCGTCCCAGATGATTAACTCTGCCCCTTCCAGCGCTCGAGGTAAGAACGGCCGGACCCCAGTGAAGGGTAAACTGGACCTGCAGGCTCTCCTAAACCTGGCAACCTTGTCGACTTCTGGGTGAAAGACCACTTACACTGAAATATACCACTGTTTCTCGTTTGGAGCTGCAAATGCCTCTTCAAAAATTATTTCTTAAAAAATGTTTTTCTTTCTCCAGAAATGGATTTAATCATTTTTTTCAGCAGTATTTGGAATGTATCTCTAATGCATGCTGGTTTCAGGCAGTTGAATTTCATAATGATTTCCATTGTTCCGCCACAAAACTGTGGCAGGCAATCTAGAGGAAAACAAGAACAGTCTTTAGTACAGTACTTAAAAGAGACAGATCATGAAGACAAAGGCAAAAAAAAAAATCATTTTACACATTTAATGAAATTATGGCACAAAAAAGAAGCTGAGGCAATTTAGCAGAAATGTGTGTACACAAAAGCATATGTATATGATGAATGCTGAAAGATATGAATTTTAAGTACTGGAGTTAAAGAACGGCTTCCCTGCTGGGAAATTCTTGAAGAAAGGAAAAACGTAAAAACAGACTGTAGGGGTACTTGTATTGCCTTTGCTGTTACAGTAGCTGGTCTTGATACGGCTAATGATTTTCTTCCCCAGCCTCAGAGCTGAAGCAAAACCACTCTATGCAATCTCCTGACTTTGGTAACTTCTATTCAAGTTTTTTTTCCCCTCTCATTTTGGATTCTCAGTTGCAGGTTCACAAATTTCTAAACCTCTTTTCACAGGCGACTGAAGAAGGTATCCAGGATACAGTGAGAGATAGAAGCTGATACTTAAATCTTACCCCTTTTTCCCATACAGGGGAGCTGTATGTCTCCTTATGGACAGAGAATACAGAGAAGGGCCCTTTCTCGCGGGCCAGCTTGGGGTTTTTTTTGCTCAATCTTGCAGTAAAATCTTAACTGGCTGGCTGTTGTTACATCAAAGTGATTTAATTGAAGGATCAGATGGCGTAAGAAGGTGAGAAGTGGACATCTGCAAATAAAGGCAAATAGCTTCACTAATTACGAAGGGCTGGAAGGAAAATAATTATAATTCAAATAGTAAAGTAACCAGATGAAACTGGCGTCACAGGAAAGGGAAGATGTGACCGAGTACAGGGCTGTCATGTCAGGAAGACATCCTTAAATGGATGTGCCTCAACTGGCATGCGAGGTCTGAATCTTCTGGAGGATCTGAGGGGTTTTGGTGCTCATAGTGTTTCAGGCTATTTTCCTCTTTAAAAGTGCAGTGCTCACAGTGACAGGCTGTGCCAGTCTTTCTGAGCTTGATGACTTCACAGCATCGCCAGCTTCCCCCTGTACTGTATTCTTTGCTGTTGCTTAGGAACCAAAGTGATGAATGCTACACAGGGTATGGTGCTGAGGGATGAGCCAACAGCACCTCCCAGAGACGAGAACTAAGCAGTGTAAAAGACCACAAATGAGGAAACAATAAAAGAATAATTTTGGAAAAATACTTTTTTATATATATATCTATTCTTCACTCTCAGTAACATGTTTTGCTAGCCTATGACACAACATTTCTTCTCTGCTAGTGATGTTCACTTTTAAGTTAGGTGAGCACAGCATTCAGACGTTATCCACTGATTATGGGATTTCACTTCTAGTAAAGTCCCAGATTCTCTCTCCGTCTCACAGTGTGCAAGTCAGTATTCTGGTTATTACACCACCGCTGTCTGGAATGGAGTTGTTTGTAATGAGAAAAAGCCCTTACACTTGAGTTCCACTGTGGTAATACAGCTTTGTTTACCTCCTTGGTGATTTTTCCTTTTGCTTTGTTTTTTAATTGGGTGAATTTGATGCTTGTGAAAATTTGAGACCAGTATCATTGGCCAGAGCAAGGTACTTCACAAACATTACATGTGCAGCTCTGCCAATGCACCTCTATCCTTTTTTTTTCTTTTTTTTTTTTTTTTTTTTTTTTTTTTTTTTTTTTTTTTTTTTTTTT
>Ga0065711_1002153_pt1 | contig 36166 bp, 16 predicted proteins | sample Hoacrofraction12_FD_59098 | JGI IMG/M metagenome (GOLD analysis project Ga0065711, IMG submission 59098) | Hoatzin crop microbial communities from Cojedes, Venezuela - Epithelial fraction 12 v2 (version 2) | ecosystem: Host-associated > Birds > Digestive system > Esophagus > Crop | place...
GGACAAGATCCTGTGCAGCCTACTGTAGGTGACCCTGCTTCGGCAGGGGGGTTGGACTAGATGACCCACAGAGGTCCCTTCCAACCCCTTCTATTCTGTGATTCTGTGAAAAGAAGCTTCATTGGATGATGTTGCTTTAGAGAATGGTATCATGTTTTCTATGGCACTGTAGTAACTCTTATTTATCACCATACAGGGCCCTATTGTTACATTCTGAGATCTTAAAGTCTTTAGTTGTTTTTAAGTGAGAGACTAGAGTTGTTCCTGATTCATAAAGGAAAATTAGTAGATTAAAATGTCCATATGCAAGGACACAGGCATACAGATTTTACTAATACACTGAATTACTGTAGTCCAGTTAAAGTACCTAGAAATATGATTATGGACTATGCATTAAATTTCAATATTTAGAAACCAGCTTTTTTTTCCCCCACTTCTTATATTTTAAATATCACATAAGCAATTAAACAAAACAACTATAATGCTACTGTTCTTCTCTGCCTTTGCAAAACCCAAAACACACATTTTAACCATGCTCTATATTTTAACCTGATAAGTGAAAGTGATTTAAGCAAGTGTATCTTTTCCAGAGGTACCTAATAATAGCAGTGAATTCAAGCAGTAAAAGTTCGCATTTCAGCATTACATCTTTGAAAATGCTGAATGAAAATCATTCAGTCTCATGGCGTGTGGAGTAAGTAGTGAAGTGAGCAGATTCAAAGCTTTAAGAATTTTGTATTCAGATCTGTAATGATGGCAGGGGATGATGGCCATAGCGTGCAACCAGAGATTTGTAGATGCTTTGTTGTAGGTTGCTGCTAGATATGTTATCTTTCAAGGGCAGCGTATTTCTGCGAAGGGAAGTTTTGAAATCTGTAAGAGTGAAAAGATTGGCTGAAAATGTTCAGGATCTCCAGTTTATGGTCTTCATTATGTGGTGCCCAATGCAGGCTGAAGTGTGTAGTTCCTTTGTGGTTTGTGTTACATCCTTTTTGCAACAGATCAGATCTTTGCATACCATCAATCATAACCGCTGCCACTGCACAAATACCCTAGTATGAATCCTAGTGTGTTGAAAGCTGTTGGTATGCTACTTTAGGGAAGTATAATTGCATAGTCACAGTCCTGTTTTCCGAAAGACCAGGAAGTTCACTGTTTTTTAAAAAGGGGGAAAGTGTACTTGCAGGCAAGGCAGTGGCTGACTACTTGTAGTGTGAAGTAATTGTTTTGTTAGCCTTGGTAAGATCAAACATCCTGTGAGTTAAGAATGGCTTCTTGGTAATTTTAATATGTTTTCTTGAGATCCACTTAGCTATTTAATTGTTTTTTTCAGATGTCATATTCACCTTACTCTTGCATGTATTCTGAGCTGCTGGAATGTTATACTGAACAGTTACTCAGCTGCAGCCAGGAGCCTTGGAGATATCCACAGCTTTATACTGGAGAAAATATGATGTCAGTGTTGGAATAAATTAGTTTGTCATACTAATTGTCTTCCATCACTCTTCAGAAATTTTTAAATGGTACTTTCAGAGAGACACTTTTACATTTTTTTCTTCTGTAAGGAAAACCGTAATTTTTGTGTTGTCATGGTGAGAATGGTTGGAAAACTTGAGCCTATTCTTGCTAGACTGTCAATTAAAATCTGAGACAGCCATATTGTTTTTATTAATTCATCCCGCACTCAATGCCACTACATTAAGCTCAGTGCATTTCTTTATATTTGAAAATTTTCAAAGCTCTTAATAGGAGTTTTAACTTCAAAAAGATTGTCTGTAATATCCTGTAAGAGGTTGAACTTGTGTTCCAAGAACAAAACTTATTCTAAGTGGTATGCAGAGCTGTCTTTTATTGCTAAATGGACAACCATATCTGATGAGTAAAGTTCGTTATCCTTTCTTGGAGAAGTATGTGTGTATTTTGAGGTGAAGTGTTTTGTAATTCTTGCAGACATATTGATCTTCCTTGCTAAAACATCAAGGCAGATGTCATAGTAGAAATTGTCAGGACAAGCAGATTTATAAGCTGTAATAGTCTTTTTGAATAATATTGATATTTAAAATACATCACTAAGAATCAATTCCTTCGTCGTTTCAATTTTTTCCAGCAAACACTGGAATCTCTTGGGTTTGGTTTTCCATTTTCACCCAAGCTTTCACTGCTTTGTGCTACTAAGAGAGCCTGACTACTTTTTTTTTTTTTTGCCTGTGCTCTTCACGTTTTCTTTTACAGGCATTGATGCCTCCCTCCCTCTCTGTCCTTGAGTGCTGTCATCTGGAATTTCATGGTGATTAAACAATGTGTTGCCCTTGCGATGCTACTGTTCTCTGTCGCCCCTTGAACTCTAGTATTTTCGTCTTCTGTCGGATTTTCACTGTTTTTATGTGAGTGGATTACATCTCTGGGTTCTACTTCCACCACTTTGGTTTCCTTGATCCTGAAAAATGTTTCTTTTGTCTCGTTAGGAGCTTAGTTTTTCTTTTTTTTGCTTCTGATTTCTGTTTCTTAGATTCTTATTTTAGTTGTAGACCTTAGAGGAGGAAATCACAGTTTTGCTGCCTAACTAGTCTACGAATAATGCTTATAATGTACTGTACAGAATTTCATGTGCTTTTGTTCCTGTGATGGAATACTTTCAGTAAGTTCATGTAGTCTTCCTGTGGCTTTCTACTTTAAGGAATTAATTAGAAACAAACAAAATGATAAATACAGAGAAGAGCCTGACCTCCCTGTTGCCATTTTAAAAGCTGCTTTGCAAATTTGTTTGCTAAACACTTGTTTATTGTGCCAATAAACAATTGTAAAAATGATTTTACAAGTTACTGTAAGATTTTAGATTCTCATAATTAGGTTGCTGCAATGCATGTGTCAGTCTTTTGTGCCTCATTAGGTTATTTTTCACAGGTTTAGGTTATTTTGTGGTTTAGTTGAGGCTCTTATGGGAAGGACTTTTGGTTGCTGTAATTCAGATTGTACTTAGTTGATGTCATTATCTGCATGGTGTCTTTTTGCTGGGTCATGCAAAGTACCAAAGATTTTTTCTGGGCAGTATGTTTTCTGAAGTTTTACCGAATCTTGCTCTACGTGGCAGGAGTAATGAATCTCCTTCCTTTGGTAACCTGTTCATTATCTAATGAATGTGCGTAATAGGAAATGTGGAGAGTGAGTCTGATCTTTTTATTATATTTATTTATTCTTTGAACACAACTTTTACAATGATATTTTGTCATTTTAAATAATCGCTTTTCTCTTACTTGGGTTATTTGCGTTTTTTTGACACTTTTCCTTACCATAGAATTGTAGAATAGTTTGGGTTAGAAGGGACCTTTAAAGGCCATCTAGTCCAACCCCCCTGTGGTGAGTAGGGACATCTTCAACTAGACCAGGTTGCTCAGAGCCCCATCCAGCCTGACCTTGAATGTTTCCAGGGATGGAGCACCTACCACCTCTCTGAGAAACCTGGCCCACTGTTTCACCACCCTCATTGTAAAAAAATTTCTTCTTTTTATCCAGTCTAAGTCTACTGTCTTTTAGTTCAAAACCATTACTCCTCCTGCTGCAACAGGCCTTGCTAAAAAGTTTGTCACCATCTTTCCTATAGGCCCCCTTTAAGTACTGAAAGGCTGCAATAAGGTCTCCCCGGACTTACAGAGGTTTAAAAGTTTAGGCCTCCACATTGGTATTACCATAGTGCTTTCCTAATCTGTTCTTTCCTCCTTTCTTCTCCTGTTTGGGTGCAGTTACTGGTGATGGTCTGCAGTCCATTTGCTTGAATGTATTTGTCCTTCACTTTTGCCTTTCCTTTTCTCACCTACCCCGTGTCTCTGTTTGTTATAACTTCTCCGGTGTTGCATGCCTTTAATTTCTACCAATATCTTATCCCCCCTTCTATTATCTGTTCTCATCTTTGTCCTCTTCAATTCTTAGTACTAAAATTTCTGAGAAAGCAGTTGCCTGGCTACAGAATTGCAAGTAACTAAAGTTGTCCCACTGCCTTCTTGTTCAGCTTGGGATCCAGCTCATTTAGTTTTACTCCATTTTTGCAGATTTGCCCACTTTACAACAGAACATAATTTCTCTTTCTGTACATAGTCTTACACCTCTTTTTTATTTCCTACAGCAGTATTTGTCAGTTGAAATTAAAGGAAAAAAAAACCCCACACATGCAACCCTTTGCCCAAGAACCAAATAACCACCCTGTAAATCCTTCCTGTATCTTTTTTCTTTTGTTGGAAAAGTGGGACTTGATTCGCTTGCCTAACTGTAGGTGTCTAGCTCTGTTTGAAGTTCCCTAGGGTATCTTGCTTGGCTTTTTCAGCTGCTGACCCAAAGGGCACTGACCTGTCTGAAAAACCTTGTGTCGTAGCTTTCAGTACTACCAAACTTACAGTATGGTTAAAAAAAATAAGAAAAATACCCCAAAAATTAAGGTATCAGGAGAGGAAAAACTGTATATAGGATAGGCCAATGGAAAGGAACTGTAAGGATTTAAGAAATTTCTCAATTTCAGACTTACACCTATCTTACTTGTAGTCAATCCTTACCGCTTTGTTAGAATTGCTTATGCATTTTGGTAGATGAAAGAAGAACTGTGTGTGTTAAAAGAAATGATAGATTTAAATATTAATGTTTCTATCTTTTTGTCTGTTGGGAGCATATTAACTTTTCCTTTGAAATGCTGTGAAGTAAAATATTTCAAAATGTAATGCTCTTTGCCCGAGGAGAGAAAAGGAAGAGAAAGCAATATTTTTGGATAATGAAAAGCAAAAGATGTATAATACATCCTTGGAAATTTATCTCTGACTCCATGGCTTAAACTTTATTGAAGTTATTTTAAATTCTGTGGTAGCTTTTAATTGGAAATGTAATTCCACTGAAGTAGTAATTAGCTAGTGTAGCTTCAGAAATGAGATAAATGCGGTCTGAGTGTGAAGGCTTTGCTTGCATTGTTCTTACACTGGAATGGTCATGGTCAGTAGCGCTGTGCAACACCGCACGGTTTGCCTTCTGTGAGAGGAATAAGGGCAGAGTTGAAACTTGAGGAACTACATACTCAAGCGCTGGAGGGGCAACGAAAAGGGTATTTGTTTCATTTAGGTGAGAAGGGGAGAGAATGCAGGGCTATATTGACTTTTTTGGTGGTTTTGCTTTCAAAATTAAGATGGTAACCATTCTCAAACTATAAGCACAATAATTTTGAAATTGGCTTTGCTGGTTGAAAATTTTGTGGTTTTGCCCTAGCACAATTATATTTGAAGAGAGTAAGCCACAGATAATATCATCTAAGTGTTAAATAAAGTAGCTGTTAAAAAAATTAATATTTCTACTAGGTCAGGACAAACTAGTAGCAGGTGACTCAAAATATTTAACACCTTCCATTTTGTAAGCTCACCGCAGAGACTAGTGTTAATATTTATGTGAAGTAAACCAGATTGGCTGTTGCATTGGCCATTGTGATTGCTTAAATACCTTTAATTTCAGTGTAAAGAAGCAGTTTTTATTTATGCATCATAGCCCTGCCAAGCAATCTGTTATCTGATGTTTTAATTTCTCTGATTTGTGGTATTTAACAAGAACAAAACTCAGATTTGGTATTGATTCCCTTAATCTTCAGTCTGACTTGTAAGAGTGTATTTTTGTTGAGAATGTATGACAAGAAAATAGCTCATGCTCATAGTTGCGCATAGGGCAAACTCGTTCTGTGGTGCCTAATCTTTCTAGAGTCAAAGGTGTTACTTTTTGTGTTCTAGTATGGTAAATTAAGCAAGGCAGAAGAGAAACTGTATGGAAAGGGAGAGGATGGACCAGAAAAGTTACAGAGGCCAGGGGGTCACGTGTGAGTGTCTAATACAGTTCAAAAAAGGTTCTTTTTTCTTTCCTGTTAGCAACTAGATGAATGTCTTTGGATGGATGGCAGAAGTGAGACTTACTAGAATGAGATTTAACTGAGGGGATGTTATTTTCCTTTTTAAATATGTGAAAAAAATTGTTCTAGGGTCAGATCTTACCATCCTTAATACTAAGATGCTATATTTAACTGATGGACTGAAAACCACTGATGATAACGAAGTATTGCTCTTTTTTAACTGTTTATATTGAAGTGGAAACACAATTCCATTCTGAACGTTTTTGTCTTTATTAATTGTCACCCAGACTGTGCGAGGTTTGATTGTAGCAGAATAAATTAGGGTTCACATTTGGTTAAAAAAACTATGGTACTGTAGGAAGGAGTGTTAATGATTCATTAAATGATATGTTTCTGGTTTAGTTAGAAAATAAGGACAACAGCAGGATTTCTTAGGTTCCATGGAGTTGTAAAATGCTTTGGGTATGGTCTTGGCAGTAGTGTTTTGTGATTTTATGATTAACAAGTACTGAAATAATAGTTTTATTTATTTTGAAGCCTGGAGAACCCTTGAGCCATGTACTGTGTAGTACAAGTAGAAGCAATTATAAGTAACAGGAACTCAAATATCACAATGCTGATTTTGACTCTGGATTCTGGCCTTTGTACTGAATAGTTCTTTGATACCAGTAGTTCATGAAAACTTTTAAAACTAAAATATCTGCTTAGTTGGCCACTCACTGTGGGTATGGAATGATATGCCACTAATATTAAGTGTAAGAAGGGGTGTAGCAGAAGGTAGTAAAGAACAACTATGAGCACGTGAGAGAGGTAATAGATTGGCCAGCTGCAGGTGTGAGGTGCCTGACCCCAGTGTGGCCATGCAACACACCTGAGTGATCGAAGAGGGTACCATCCCCAGCTGCTGGCCCTGGTCCCACAGCAGAGATCACTGCATGGGATATGCAGCTGACCCGAACCCTGAATTGTAAAAGTTTACCACCTACCATGTTAAACTAATAGTGGCAATTTTAATTTACTGTCGTACTTGAGCACTGCATGTGATGATGTTCTGGGAGCTGCTGTGAATTCGCTTCACTTCATGTTGATGTAGAACTGATAACACTGGGGAAAAAAAGTTTGTACCTCTGTGAACTTTCACATTGCACCTATGGTCACAGCTTTCCTGAGATTCACTTGTTGCTGTTGAGCTTGCAGAGGTGAATACTGCTTATTGCCAGTCTCACTACTCTAAGCAGTCTTGGAGCCATTTGGTGATGTAGGGTTCTGCAGTTGCTTTTCACTAATCAAATGTGGAGGAGTTTTATTCTAAGCAGCCTTTCGTAGTATCTGCATAGTTGGAGTGCAGTTCCTAGTGAGCTGAGCTGTAGCTGTGCGTACTCTGTTTCATCAGCTCTGTTAAAGCAGAAATGCGGAGAAGAGAAGCATGCGACTAGCAACTGCAATATGAAAAGTGTGTGTTAAGGGAGTTACTTAGCATCACATGGCAAAAACACAGATACAATTCCTTTCTTCAGAGTTGCATTGGGCTACCTAAGTCACAGGCCAGGCTTTTTCATTGTGCGATGCTCCGAGTTATTCATAAAATGCCTCTTTATCTATGAAGCAAAGCTCAGTTAAGGAGTGTATTAAGGCGCTATGTCCTTCAACACATAATCTCGAGTTGCTTGCTCTGCATGTGGAAATTGGTGGGGTTGTTGTAAGGAGGATACATCATTTTTTAATTGTAGTAAATATGAAGAAAAGGGCTCAGTTATGGTGGCATAGGAACTAGCTGGTCTAGTAAATATCAATTTTTCTGAATTCTTCATAGCTGTATTATAGTTTAGTCTGTCTAGTAATTATTTTCTCTAACTTAATGTAGTTGCATTTCCTGTTGCAATTTTATGGAGTTTCCTTTAGGATTGGTGCCTGTTTTGTTCCTCTCTTAAATGAAATAAAGTATTGATTTTGTGTTGACTGTGTTGTATATTTTAACTGGCAGATCTCTACTCTGACCTTCACCCCATACTTACACATGCTCCTGACACTTGTGAAAGGAAGGTAGGAGTGCAGACAGGAGAAACCCACACTGTGCTCTACTGAGTTGCTTGATCAGCGAGTTCATGATTTGGAGTGATACTGTAGAGCATACCTACTGCAGGCTGGCCGTGGACTTCTTGGTCATGAGTGCTCATACTCTGCAAATTCACCTTTACACCATCCTTGCTTCCAGCTAAAGCCAGGATAAGTTTACAGAATATTAGCAATTAAAACGGTTATGTTTGATATCTTGAGATGGTGACATCAGTGACCCAGTGAAAAGGCTTTGTAAGATTTGTTCATCTAATGCTTTTCTCCAGTTCTGCATTCATAATTTTTGAAAAACAAAATAAAAAGTGGTTTTACTTTCTCAGAACAGTATTGTTTATAAGGCTTACCAGTGTAGTTCACTTTGCTGTATAAATTTTAAACAAGTGGTAATAAATTATAGGTACTGACTTCTTTCTTCTAATGCCTGCTGCCTTGCAAATCTGCTTTATGCAAAAGCTCAGAGTTATTATTTCATACCTTAATAAAGAGGAAAAAGTGATTCAAAGGTAGAGAAGTAATGCTAGATACATTTTTTTTTTTGTTCTTGAATTGCGGGTGATTTTTTTAAGCTCTTACATGCAGATGACCTCCTCTTGACCTATATGAACTCTGAAGTATGTTTACTAGTGAAATAATACAACCCAAATTTCTTTGAACTGTCACATCAGTAATTAATTGTATATCTTGTGACACTGGCAAGATGAGAACTCAGTGCCAAGCTGTGATGAAGTTTTATATTTTTAGTTAATTTCAGTCTCTCCATTTAAATGCGTAATACTGCATTTCTCTTGGCCAGAATTTGGATAGTTGGAATGGTTCCTATTGGACTGCTTATTCTGCCTTTTAGGTGTTGGGGGTGGCAAGGAGAAGAGGGAGTAAGTGCTACTAAGTTTTAAAAGCTCTGGTATTTTGAAAATCCTGATCTTGGTAGTTTGCATCTGAGATTTATTTAATATGCAAAACACAGCAGTCTAAATGTGGTACTTCTTTAAAACAAGACCACTTTTCTAACTCTGTATTTTGAGGCAACCCTCAATAGTGCTTAAATTGCTGTTTGAGATATGAAGCAATGATGTATTTCATGTTTCATTGCTTGCAGAGGAGGAAGAAGCAGTGCCTCAGGAATTTGACTTCATCCCCCAAAACATCTGATGCTTCTCTTGCATGTGAATTTTTGTAAAAAATATATGGCTGTATACATAAAATATATTGTAGCTATTGAATTGTATATTTAAAATGTGTATCATGTACAGTATTTATTTATTTGTAAGCACATACATAAACATGCAAACAATGTTTTCATGTATTACTTTACAGGGGATATAATTTTCAATGCTCACTACCCTGACTTGCCACCAGATTTTATCTTTGGAGAGGATGCTGAATTTTTGCCAGATCCTTCTGCCTTGCATGTAAGTATTTCACTGTTTGAGAACCTTGTACCATGCAAAGATACTTGGCTTTTTTAGAATAGCTTCAGCAATAGGAATTTGCAAATAACACAGAATAAAGATAAAAAACACCTTTTATCTCACTGTTATGTGACTATAAACACTTTTTCTTCTAATGTGATTTAAGATGAATCCATAAATGTGTTTTTTTTCAAAAATATTTTAATCAAGATGCCATTTACAATAACTATAGAATGTCTTTAGCAAGATGTCTATTCAGTGTCTGACCATCTTAAAAGATCTGTCTCAGCAAAAAGGAATGATCAATTGTGTTTTTAAAAAGAATTTCTAGCAAAAGTAGCATAATTTTGTGTGGTGATGTTGATTTTTGTTTTCCCATGAGGAAGGATAGAATGAGGTTGTATGTTGGAACCACTGCATCAAAGCAAGTGTTAGTATTGCCATAAAGACAAAGAAATGCCCTTTTAAAATGTGGGAGGGTGAAAAATTAATGAGAAAATGTTTTTACATTTTTACGTATTACTGTGGAAGAAGAAACACCACAACCTGAAACTAAACGTAGTATTCACTATTCAAAATCAGCCTCAAGTAGTAAAGCCTTGTGTGAAGAGGCTAACAATGGTTATGCTTTTAATACACTTCCCCCTCTCAGAAGTTACTAGTAGTTACTAAAGCCATATTAAGGTATTTGGAAACCCAGAGTGTTTTTCTGTTTTACTCTCTCACTCTCTTTGGGCTCCATTCTGCTGCCTTTGCAGACCTGCACCTTCGTTTCTGGGTCAACAGTATCATTTATCAATGGGGTTTGGACATATTTTTTCCAGTAAGCGTCCAGGGCCTGTGGTTATGGTGGAGAGTTTTAGTGGCTGTGTCAGAAACGTATGCCTTCGCCAGAGAGCTCTACTGTAATTCCTGCTTGGTCACCCACACAGCAGGTCGTGATCTCATTTCTGTTTTTTTCTAAATTTTCAACGTTTGTTAGAAAGTTGACCAAAAAAGCAATTGACACTTCAAGTATATTTCATTTTATATGGGTGTATGGGAGCCACGGGCCCAAACATGCATCCAAGAAGTCTCTTTTAATTGAACTTCTCCTGGTGTAGAGCCTTACTAGGGAAGAGACTCTTTGCATATTCCTCTCCGGCAACCTCTCTTGTGCTTTATAAGCATGTCTGCAGTGCAGCTGGGTGATTGCATCAGACATGGGAGCTCCCGAAAGTAAGTCAGAGGCTGTTGTGCAGTACTGTTCAGTGCTGGGGTACAGGTGTCGTGGTGGAAGAACATGAGGCAGTGGCCACAAAGTGGAACATGTCCTTGCCACGTGATGTGACAGATGTGTTGTTTTTTGTTTTTAACTTTATTCACCTCATATGAAGTTATATTGAGAAACTACACAATCTTAAAACAATTTATTTTAATAATTATTTTTAGCATACCTAACAGAATTTTTAAAAGGTGAACGTCTTATTTCTTTTCTTCCACCAATCACTTTCCCGTTAAGCTCACTAACTCCTTTGGGAAGGAGTCATGGTACTGCTGAATAGCTGTTTTCTTAGGCTCGTTTATAGAGAAGATTTTACTTCTCTGTATGGTGGTCTTCTTCATATGATGGTCTACAACTGTTTTCACAATCTTTTATTTACCAGTTCTCCTATTTTCCCTGCTTTCTGTTTTGTTGTTTCACAACCTTACAACCTCTTGAGAAGTATTCACACTAGCAACCACTTTCAGCCATTGGTGTTAAAGGAAGAGGATCACTTTTTAACATGCTGGAAAGCTGAAATTAATAACAAATAGCAAATTAGACTGCTGTGTTTTGCATATTAAATAAAGATAATTTTGGGCATCTTGCAGAAATGCTGTTCAGATGGAATGTGATATGATGCCATATTTCTCATGTGAAAAGAAATCACTAGCACTAGTGGATCCACAGGGAAACCTGCAAATATAAAAACATTCTCAGTTTTCTTTCTTTTTTTCTTACATTGTTCATAATTATACTTCTTTTGAGAGCATTTCTTTTCTTTTGCCTAAGCGCAGAACAGACTTCCCGTCCTCTTCATTGGAAAGTGGCTTGAGGAGCCATTTGCTCCTTGTTGCATAATGAGATATTAACCAGCCTATTTTAAAATTAATTAAAAACAAACCAAAAAGAAATTTGCAAGCCCATAGCTTTCCTTTGGTCATTATGCCTTGCTATAGTATTCACTATGTAAATGTAACCTTTTTTGATAAGGTCCTTGGTCATTCTCCTGCAGTCCATCCTGATGTTACCGGAGCATATTATCTCCACCTTGCAGCTATGGCCTGTATGGTGTATTTTTGTTTTTGCATTCACCTTTTAATGTTCAACATAGTTTGCAGAGTTTTTCTTCACAATGTTACATTAACAATAACTTGCTTATTACGCTAAGTATTTGAATAACTCCATTTCTCCACAGATCTCAGAACTGTTTAATGAAGGTAATTTTAATTGAATTTGAAGATGTTAGCTGAATTTTTTAATGTTAACATATCTTTCTACTGATGACAAGTAAAAATAGATTGGCACGTTGAGCATAATTCAATGCTCTTAATCTTGAGCAATCTTTGAATACTTTTGATGCAACAGTTCCTGGCAATCAAAACAGAGTCTACCATGCACAAAAGCATGTAGATGGTTTTAAATGAGGAGCGCAGTCTCTAACTGAGTAATATGTTGCACCAGATCTGTGGGAATTCTGACGTTGAGCCTTCTGCGCTTCTCTCATCTGCCGGAGTGTCTTGTTTTCCAAGCAGAAGTCGTCACATGCTGTTAGATGGCTGGAGTCAGGCATTATGCTTAGCTTGAAGTGAGAACCAGGTACTCCAGATTCCTCAAGCTCGTGTGGCTCTAGTAGAGGCTGTGAGTAAACCTCCCTGAAGACATTTGAATGGCTGTACTGCAGATTGCTTCAGTCACTCCTTCAGTTTCCATGGCCGTGGGCAGACCTTCTAGTTAAGTTTTCATCTAAGCGTGGTAACAGGTGTTCAGTTAAGCAGCTGCTAGCCAGATAGCTAAAACAAGATTCCAGAAATGCTGCATTTTAAAAAGGAGATGCTGTAGGTCAAGACTTCATAGTATTTTTTTTTTAAAAGAATTCCTATATGGTTGGGCCTGTGTTTCAGCAGTGGGGTGATATGTTGAGCGCTCGTGCCACAAGCAGAGCTAATCAACTGCTTTGTTAAAACTGGTATTGCAATTGCAGAATCAAGTTGAAAATCTTTATTGAAACTCAGCTTTGCTGCTGTGTCTTGTGCAGATATTAAAGTCACTTCAGTTTGAAACTCAAATTGAGTATCGAGTTCAGCACTGCAAAATACATGCTTTGTTGCGTGCCTTACCAGAAGCAGTTACTCTGTTGGTTGCAGGGTCTGATTGTGTGTATTCTGATCTGTTAGAAGGATATAGACACTGAGGAGCAACACAATAGAGGGGCAACTGTTCCTTTTATTTTGTTTTGTCATACAGCTTTAATTACAGTCAGAGGACTAAATTCTTTAGGTTGGTGATGCTCTTCATGCTCGAACCATTATTAGAAAGAAACATTTATTTTTTATTTTCATTAAAAATGTCCTCACCTATCGTATGCATTTGATATTTGTGTGTATAGTATGCATAAATAAAATCAGCTTCTCAGAATGTAAATAGAAAAGTTCTTCCCTGCTCTAGTGTTTATTCATTTTGGGTGACAAGTATTAGAAATGTATTTTAAAAACAACCTATGATTCACACTGTTCTGATTAAAAATTCAGTTGGCACAAAACAAGATTAGTGATTGTGTACGGATGAGATTAATTTGGAGCTCATTACAATGACGCCAGTTTGAGTAACAAGAATTGTTTGTTATGTTAGCCTAGTTGATTGTTAATGTGAGCCAGTTAATAAATGAAGTGCTTATGCAAAACGTTAACCCTATTTTTCCAATGATTTTGAAGTATATTCTGTTTGGCAAAGAGGAGACAATAGCAGTATATGCAAGCTAACTGAGAGTTTAAGGATTGGGGTTTTTTAGCATCCTACTTCAGGTCTCCGGCTAGTCTCCCCAGGATTATTCTGCCCATCCATTGCTATTGAAAAGGCTCCATTAGCCTTAGTGGGGATGGAGGCAAGAGGACATTAGTGTTCCCTGAAACCCAGTAAGTGTGCAATGTGTCCTTTTGGGCTAGTATGTATGGGAATACGTAGAGCTGCATTCGTGTGGGAGTAGGGCATTGCCGTCACAGAACTTCAGAGAATTGGCCACTGAGGTTCTTGTGCCAGTACATAGTGTTGGGAAGATTGTTTCCTCTTGTCTAATTGTTAATACTGAGTACAGATTTTAGTCATTGTGGAGCTGATTCAGCTAATTGTGCTATTCAAGTGTATCGGCTGGCATACTTTATATCTTGTGTAGAGCAGCGTTTATTTTAAATTCTTATATTTGTAGTTATTAGACTCTGTATTTATCATTTGGCTGTATGATGACTGTCAGGAAGGCTGTACTGTTTTCTGTGGCTCTGTTCAAAATCTTAATCATTGTTACTGTCGACTTGCTGAGTTAGCTTTTAATGGGTAGTGAAGAGATCCTTTCAATATCTCCCTCTTCCTTACTTGTTCTTTATTTACTATCAGGTGCATGAGACAGATGTTTAACAGCATCAATTGTTCCTGTGCTCACAGTAGCTATAAAAAAGCCCAAACTCCCCTTATATTAGCTACTGCCATTTGAACTATTTTGTTCTATAAAGTCTGGCTGTTGTATTGTTGGCAAAGATGCAAGTGTAATGTGTTCTAGTATGAAAGCCCCTGCATAAGGGCAATGAGCACGATGGTTTTCAGAGTATGACTTTAAACATTAAAATCGCAGCAGTGGCTTCTCTTTGTCTGGGAGACGTGTGGGTAAGTTCAAACTATTTTAGTGTTACTATCTCTTCTGCTTGCTCTATTTGGGATGGCAGCAGCAGATTTCATTCTTCTACCCCTAACCTACCTCTCTTCTGCTGAAAGCCTTAAATTACTTTGGTTTCAGGTGGACCTGGGGAATTTAAGTGAAACAGAATGCAAAATTGATCCTGCATTTTATTAGAAGATTTTTTTCTGATTTTGAACTTCTTTATATTCACATTTTTTGTGCTCACTCTTCAGTCATGTCTTGACTTTATATTCAGGGTGTGTTTTGATAGTTTATAATCCAGTGCTATTTGGTGTTTAATTTTCTAAAACAAACGTGAAATCTGAAAACTATTTATGACTGTCCTTCTATATTGATCCTACCCATTTGTATATATTGAGGATGTACGTGTGTGTGTGCTTATATAGACATTTATATAATAACCTATATATAAGGTGAAGTTCTTTATATGCATGTGGTCTCTGAGGCCTTACTGATGTTTCTCTGGTATGGATGGGCAATGGTGACAAAGTCACATTTTATACCATGAGAAGAGTAATTTAATTCAGGAACTTTCCCAGCGGAAGGACCTTTTGGCTGGTATTGTTGGCGTTTATGGTATACATTTTTGTCCATGTTTTCAAATGATAGAGCTGTGCCAGTACAACATTCTTCTTTAGGCCAGATCTGAAAGAATCTGATTTTGAATGTATTTTGGTCTGGTTTTGGTGTCTGAGCCCCGCATAGTTCCCCCAGGGAATCTTCATTTGTTTCCTTGACCCAGCTAGTAAGAAGTGTCACAAACCAGGCACGGGTTTTATGTCTTTGTTTTTGCTGTGCTTGTACTGGGTTTAAAATGAGAAATTCTCCAAAGAGGATTCAGACTGGGAATCCTCTCCTGGAGAGAGAGTGTTAGGATGGTCTGTGTAGCCGTGTGGTAAAGCTGGTGGCTATACAAACACTTCAGCAGAAAGAATTCAAGAGACATGACAGAAAACAAGCTTTTCCTGTCATCTTTCCGTCTCCTCTTCCTTCAAGGCTACACTGGGAAATTATTCCTTTTTCTTCTTGTTTTAGTCTTCTGAATTTCTCTTCTAACCTTTCCATTTTGTTTGTCCTCTTTGTGCAGAATTGTTAGTGTTTATAGGACTGAGTGTGAGTTAGTTACCTTGTATGACTTTGTCATTTTATGTTAATGGCAAGTCATTGTATATATTTACTTCACTTCCTTTTTCTAAAACTTCAGCATTTCCTAGCACGGTTTACAAAACTTGGCTTTCTATCTCAAAGTGTAAGCAGAAGAGAATATGCTGAGGTCAGAAGTTCTGGTTTAGTTAATCACAATGTTTTGGCTGGACTTTTCACCTAGCAAATTCAGAAATTGAAAAAAATCTACAGTTTGATACTTTTCGTTTAATTTTGAGGAAAGAAAATACCTGATAAGAAAGGCGAAAATACCTGGCTTGTTTAAATCTTGCTGGTGTAGAATGCAAAATTAGTTCCACTAGTTCTCTGAAGGGCTCAGTGGGGAAACATTTCGTTTTTTGGCACAAGCTTCTCTGATAATGCAATTTCTCCCTAGAATATGGAAAATCTAGAATATTAGCTCGTAAAATATAGTATTCCGGTCCAGGAAATACTAGTCTTGGGAGAACATTAGGAATGTGCATGGATCATTTGACTGAAGGATGACAAAGTGGGAGAAAATATTTTTCTGCCATAGTAATATGCATGTGATGAGAAACTTAATCATTGTGTGCTAGTGGAATAGGGGAAAAAAACATTTAATGGTTTTCCATTCATAATGTTGTGTTAGGAAAAAATAAAAACAGATAATTTTCATTTGTCATATGGATTTGACCATCTTTCTCATGGTCATACAGCTAGATGAGCCAGAAGGTTAGACCAGAATAACAGGGTGCTTAAATCTTAATGTAAAGCCTGAAAAAGATGTTTAGGCTTATGTTTCTTTCAAGCTATGTCTGTTTAGCTTATACCTGAGCCCAGAGCACTGGCCTCCTGAGTTTCTGGATCTTCTCTTGAATTCATGTTGAGCTAAGCTTGATTTCTCAGTGAATTCACTCATTCTTAGGTGAGCTACAGTTGCTACCAGGCTTGAGAGAGAGTGCTGTCTCTCTGCTAGAACCAAACTGCACTGCCTGGATGAGTGTTCTTTCTTTTGCTACTCTAGTGTAAAATGGAGTAGCATATCCTGAAGTTCTAGCAAGTGCGGGAGGAGCGCTTACATAGGTAGGTCTTATTTGAGAGCTGCAGTAGGAGCACTAGCAAAAAAATTGTCATTTGTCTCTTAATAACCAGAGTTCTTGCATGGCAGAAGGGATTGTGGGCTTACCTTTGCAGCCTCACTCTTCTCTGACCCTGCGGGCCCTGGAGACGGGAAAGGCTGGAGGTGGGACAAGCTTGCATCCAGTCCTGTGTGTGGGAAATAGCTGAACACGCTGTCAGTGAGCTGATAAACCAAAGCTGAGGCTGTGCCTCAACTTTTACTCTTTATATAGTCAGAGCTCTGTTAGATAGCTTCGCCAGTATATTTTTTTTTAATGCTGTTCAGCAAAGTACCCTGGCATGACTGAAGTTTCAATGCATTTCAAACTTAGTTGTTTCATTTCTTACCCACTTTGTTTGATTTTGTGCTTTAATTAATGTACTGGTCCAGTCAGATACTCTCTATTTTCATCTTCCTGATATTCCTTCCAGTTCTTCAGGATGTTTGCTTGAGTTTGTGCAAACTCCTTGATAGCGCCAGGCAATTGATCTCATTATGACACTTAGCCCAAAAGTTTCAAGATTTCCTCTAGAAGCCCGTTTCAACATCTGATGGTCCTCCAGTCCATTTATTCTGTAGGCTGTGAGAATACCCCATCAGAGATACAGTCAGTCTGTATTAGTACCCTGTACTAATATATCTTGCCTTAAGGATAAGTGGAGTCTACCACTATGAACAAGAGAAAAATCTAAGTTATTGACTGTGTGGTTATGTTAGATAACTAACCTGGGGGGGGTGGAGGGGGGAGGAAAGCCTTTGAATGTTCTTTAAGGGATAATTGGAGTCACTGAATCTGCAGTGACTCTGGGTCTGTGACTTGCTCCCTCCCAACATCAGTTCTTCATGTTCCTGGATATTTTCACAATGGCAACTCACAGTCCATGAAGACAAAACAAAAGCTGCTCCTTTGCCTCATCCTTTCCATCACTTTTCAGAGTCTTTGACCACTTTCAGGGACTTTTCACCACTTCTCATTTAAGCAGCTACGCCTGGCAACTCTTCCACTACTTGTTTCAAAGAATCTGCGTCTAGTGGTATCCCCTTTATGATCAGAGTATATTACTGTTACTCCTCTTCTGTAAGAACTCTTAAAGGGATTTCTAAACTTTGCAAGAAGAGTGGTTTTAGAAAGCACTTGGAGGAAACTGTGGAACTTGCTCAGATTTTCTTCATATATTGCCCTGCTGTGAACACTGAATTCCTGCCTCTGTCAGCAGTGCTTTTTTGTGGCCAGTCAGGTTGATCTGGTAATGCCCTACTCTCCTTCACTGTCTCTTCCCAGTAGATTTGATAGGCATCAGTTGTTCCTCCAAGAAGGCTTTCTCTGTTATTACTAGTGGTTGCCTGAGGAAACAACAGGATTGAGCAAAAGACAGACTCTTCAGGTGGATGGGATTGTATTGGATGGAAAGTACGTGCTGCAGCATAACTTCAGATTGCCAATTACCAGACACTGATGCCTAAATACATTTATGTATTTATATGTATATATGATATACCTGCTTTGCGGGAAATAAAGACCTTACTAGTGGTAAGGATGGTGTAATGAATTCCAGCATCTCATTGACTTTCAAGTCATCATCAGTTTAAACCAAAAATATAAAGTTGGATATCACAAGCTGGACATATGACAGCAGAATGTCTTTTGTTTGGAAGTCTGTGAGTGCAATCATAAAATCATAGAATTGTTTAGTTTGGAGGAGACCTTCAAGATCATCGAGTCCAGTCATTAACCTAACACTCTCAATTCCATCACTAAACCATGTCCCTAAGGTCCGCATCTATATGTCTTTTAAATACCTCCAGGGATGGTGACTCCACCACTTCCCTGGGCAGCCTGTTCCAATGCTTCACAATTCTTTCAGTGAATAAATTTTTCCTAATATCCAATCTAAACCTCCCCTGTCGCAACTCGAGGGTATTTCCCCGTGTTCTGTTGCCTGTTACTTGGGAGAAGAAATAATATATATAATAATGTTGGTATTGATAAGTCTTTAATATGAACCAGCAAATCAATAATGTAGTTATGACTGGTTTTTGCTTCAGTTAATTAAAATATAATCATACTTCAACAATGTTTTATTAAAATTTGCAAAAAAGTTGGTATTAGAGAAACTGGCAGAAGGTTAAAGGATTCTGGCCCTGATGTGTAATGATACTGGCACAATATACTCCACTTCCTCACAAGAACTCTAGAACAGTAAGAAATGGCTTGGCTTGAAGGCAACAGCTTGTTAACTTTCTAGAAACACATTTACAAGATTTTTTTTTTTTTTTTTTAAGCAAATCTAGCACAGTCTTCCTGAATTGAGAATATATTTAAATTCAATGTGGTATGCCCATGGAAGTCAAGTAGTCAAGTTGTTGGGCCACAAGAATTCATTTTTCTGTAGAGAAAGTCGGTCATTGCGTATGAATATGCAAGCAGAACAGACTTTTAAATTAACTGATTACAGAAAGTCAGAAATAATCATTCTGTCTGATAATGCAGTTTCGTAGTTGATTAAATTGTAGACTGTGAATTCTGTTATAATTTGTAATTGTACTTTTCTCCAATGGGATTAGTTTTAAGTTTGGGACCCTGCAGGTTCTTTGCGTCAGAAGACATTGTTGGGGCAAAGAAATGTCTTCGCACTTAGGGTGATTTTCAAGAAAAAGATCGATCCATTTCCCAGAATGGATGAGGGTGCAAACTTTCTTTTCTTTTCTTTTCTTTTTCACTGCTCTAAGTTTCAGCCTGTATTTGTTTCAAAGCCTCTCTTTGTTTTACTCATTCTTTACATGCTTTTAACTCCGTGTTTCCTTGCTATCATCTTCATCTCAGATCCTCAGGCATATCTGCTCTTTTTTAAAGATAACTACAGAGATATAGTTCAAATTTAGTCAACATCTTGTCTCTTTTGTTTTCAGTATTAGTGTTCATACAGTTTTACATTAATTTTGCCATGTACCTGTCTTCTCAGAGATGTAGTCTTTACTTAAAGAACCACATGAGTGTTCTTTTCTTATACTGCTTTTTTGATAAGAGATAACTAGTTTGTATTAATTTGTCTGGTATAGTAGAGAAATAATTTTGATGTCCAGTATTTTATAGTGTACACAATGGTATTTTGTAAATGTTTTCTTTACAGGGCCTTGGAAATACAGTCCCTAAACTCTTTTGTATTACAAATGTGAAAATAAAGATGGAAATGCTGCTTGGCCAGTGAGATCCACCATGTGATATATTGTTCTTACTTTATGGGATTCTGGGAGAGGGAAGAATGGTTAGAAGAAAACAGTTTTGCATGTGCCAAACAACAATAAATGCTCAAGGGATGTTAGTGGACACTGACCAAAACATAAGCTGTGAAGGTTCTGCCTCTTCACTGTAGCTAAAATTACTTGTTTTGACAGGAAAGGAAAAACCCCAAGAACTGGTAAGAGTGAAAGACTTGCTATTTAAGAAGGGGCTCTTGAGGTAAAGCATTAACATTGAGGCAGTGGTCTGTTCTCTGGTCCACTGAGGGGCTGAGGAGTTGGGGCCTGTTCCCACTATCATCAGTGCATGATGAGTAAGCTTTCGGTGAGAGATGCATGTGTGTATGTTTTGTGTTGAAATTAATCTTGTCTTCGTGCTTTGTTCCTTTTACTTGGCATGTCTGGTTAAGTATGTATGCCTCTGGTAAAAGTGCTGTGTACTCACGTGGATTAACTGATGATTAGTGCACTGGATTCCCTATCCTGGGATTTATACGTGCTGAGGGAATTAAGAAATTCCTTCTCAGAACAGGTAAAGGTACCATCTGCTTTCTGAGAGGCATGTGCTGGGAGGTCTGGAAAGGAACAAAACTTGCTCTAATCCCTTAGCAAAGTAGGACAAGAAATACTTACGCATGCCAAGTCTTTAGGAGATTAATTAGATAGTATTGTACTCTCTCTCTTTTGGTAGTAGGCAGTTGTAGCTTTTAAGGGTCTGATTAGCTTGTAAGAGAGCTCTGGGGCAGAAACAGCTAGACTTTTCCAGGAAGAGTGCACAGCTTAAAAATGCTCTTCTGGGCTCAGCTTCACAGTTTCTGCATCTCCAGAGCACCCTTAACGGACAAAGATCAGCTATCTCTTAACTGCTCCTACAGCTGGGCATAGGAGTAATTTGTAGTAACCTTTGGAAGTTGAGTTCACTCCCTTTTTGGGTGAATGGTACTTAAGAGGCAGTGATGCATTTATTCTAGGTGAACGCAAAAGAAAGTTCTCCGTGTGTCGGTTTTGCTGGAGTTTGTTTTGGAGACACCTTGTGTATTGGATCGTTTGTCAAGAATCACACTGTGTGGCCAGTGGAAGAAAAGAGAGAAAATAATTTTATACAAAATGTAAGGTGCTTTTCTGAAAGCAGAGTTAATTTCTTAGTGTGTTGTTTTCCTGCTCTGTATTTTCATGCTAATTCAAAGCCTTCAGGTATTTGAGATTTCAGCTAAGCGTTTATAAGCCGTTGTAATTCCTGCATCCACTTTTCACAGCCTCTCACTAAAAATAAAAAATAAAATAAATACTGACTATCTGAGGCTTTGCTTTATGCAAACTTTTTGTCTGTTGTACACAATAGCTAGTAGAGCACACAAGGTCTGTAAAGTCTTTGGTTGTATTTGCCATGACAGAAGTGCTCCTGAGTTGAACTGTTCTTATGAAACGTTAAGTTTTGATGTTTGCTTGTGCCCAAAAATGATCATTTCAGGCAGATAACTCCAGAAAGTTGTTCCAGTGGTGGTTTGGGGGAGGGGGATATGAAGAACCTGTGAAAATAAGATGACAAGTAGATGGCATGTAGGTTTACAGTGATTGATTTGAAACTGCAGCCTGTAGGATGTTTAAGTGCTGGCTGCTAAGAAACTGAAGTCTTTGAAGTTGTTATAACACTCCAGCCCTGCAAATACTGTGAAAAATATCTGTTGATAGAAAGATGTGAGCATATGGCAGATAATTATCCTATGCCTTTTTCTGTGAGCAATTTCCCTGTGGTGGTCCATGAAGACTATAGCAAAGGAGGGACTGAAACCAGATATCACAGTTTCTAGAGTAATGCTGTAACCACTGGACCTGTATCTCCTCTGTATTTATTGATACGGAGCATAAGTGCTGATATCACAGTGTGATCTTTCTCATTTCAGGTAAAAACTTAGATTGATACTGATTTTAAGCCACTGTAGGATGCAAGTTTTGTGCATGTGGTGTGCAGAGATATAAGCAAAATGCAAATCTGTACTTACATTTTTCTTTATGATAATTCTGGATGAAAGATGCTGTAGAAATGCATTACTGCTGTTACGGGCTTGGGAGGTTTTGTTTACTGACATTTTCTTGTGAAAGTTAATTTCTTGCTTAGAAATATAAAAGTACACTAACTTAAAATAAGATCTTGCTGTTGTTTCCTGTAGTATAGCCAGGAAAAACAGTTACAATCTGTCTTCTTTAAAATCACATTCCTGGAAGATATTCTGGCAACCTGGATATTTAAACACATTTCAAAGAAAAACGACTTCAGATCAATTAGAAATTGTTATTGTATTTTCTTTCTGATAGCATAGAAATATAGTTTGCTGCAGACATTGCTTGGAGTTACGAAATAAGCAATAACTTGTGAAGGAGGCTATGAATTAGCTCCTTATGGAACACGAGGCGCATTATGTTCTGAAAAAAGAGGGACTAGGTGATCACGGACACTGAGTAGTTTGCACAGGTTCTTGATTAGGTTTTTGGAAGGATAAAGGAAAGACNGCAAAGCACAAAATGTTCCAGAACAAAACTTAAATGTGGTTTCTTTGCCAAAAGTTGGATAGTATGGCTACTTTGGAAAGCTGAATTCTGCACGTCTTTGCTAGTAGGGCTGAGAAGCTACTTTGTGGGGGTTTTCACTTGCCTCGCCTCTGAAAAGATCTCATTAAAANTGATACTGTGTGGCTGCAAATTTTCTTTGTCTCTTTTTTAAATCCAGCTGGTGTCATTGCTGTTCATTTAAATGAGTTACTGTTGAAATGGCTTAAATTGCACTCTGTGGGTGGCCTTATAATATCTTTACTTTGCCTCTTTATACACACTTTAAGTGAATTCATTTTCTCTACACTTTGGTCGTGTCTGATGGTCCAAAAACCTTTCCCTGTCAAACTGCTCATGTAGTATGCAGCCAGTTCCTGTTGGGAGACAAAATCAAGAGCCAGGGAATTCGAAGATTGACTTTGCACCCTGACAAAATCTGTGGGCTTTTACTTCTTAGTGAAAATCATGCTCTTCAGTGAGCTTGTTTGAATTAATATCTGGCAGATCTTCAGAACAGATCTCCTGAATCATTTCGGGTTTCTTCAGTGTAGACACAACTTAATGGATGCCTGTGGTCTACTAGTCTCTATAATAACTGAATATTATTTTTCTATTTATGTTGCTACACAGCGTGAGGTGGAGGGCAAAGTTAATGGATGTACATACTATTGCTTAATTACTCTAAGGTCTAGATAGCTATTTTCTCCAAGACCTTTTCCTGAAACTTAGTCCAATAATGAAAAAAGTTAGCAATTGCTAGGGAGGCTTTCTGTCACAATAGAGTATTCAGCTTCCTTGTATTGAATTGCTCACAGAGAGGTAGACAGTTATTGGCCATCTTCTGTATGACAGCAGCTACAACTGCATGGGTAACGATGCTTCTGGAGTCTGGTCTTCATCATATGGAAGTTCTCGTTCCATTACTTTTCCTGTAGACAGTTTCAAATTAATTCCCTAATTGGAAACATGGGGATTAGCCAGCCATCAGAGATGATGTTACCAGGCTTATTGTCCACAGGAAAATACGTAGGCATTTTCTGATGCTACTGAACCTGCTACTAAAATAAACTGCTTAAGATGAGGTACAATTTACCTTTTTAGAAAATGAAAGTTACACAAACTGCAGTGTGGCCAAGCCAAAAGCCAATTAAAAGGTTGAAATTAAGATCTGAAGTGTGGAGTTGCTCCTAGTTTTAGTGGAGATTATGGAGAGACATGTGAGCAGTGTCTAGACAGAAGAGAATTGTTTAATTGAGCCTCTAACTCTGTGCTCAGAAATGACAGGTAGGTTCTTCCATGATACACTGAAAAAAGGATAACATAAAAAATGGTCATAACCAATCTGAGATGTGCACATAAGCCTTCATATGAGATGAATGTGAATGCAGAACTAGTTGCAGATGCACAGTTTGAGGTTGATTCATACTTGTATATTGTTGTACAGTGGGCCACTTTCAGTCCAGCTGGCTAGTTTTTGAATAACTTAGAGTCTGCACTGCAGAGTTGACTTAAAGATATCTGTTGGCAAACAAGACGAGTTGGATCCAAGTCTGGATTTCTTTATTTTACATGCATTAGTGATTGTTCTGTAAAATTTGATTGACTCTCTGGAAAGTCTTCAGAAATCTCATTTCCAATTACAAAAGATTTTTTGAGTGAAATATGTAACTTAGTCTGTCAGTACCCCAGTTAATGTGCTCATTTTTTTAATATGAAATTAATTTTAATTGCAATAATTTTATAGCAATTTCAGATAAAAACTCTCTTTTCAGCATGCATGTGATTTTGGTAAAATGATGTGAATGCATAAATTTTGTTAGGCACAAAATTGAAGGTCCTGGTGAGCAGAGCAGAAGAAGATTTTGATAGAAGCCACAGAAAGCAACCAATCTTTTGCTGTATACGTCCATGCTGGTTATTTCTTTAGAACGGTTTTTCATACCTGCTAGGCTTCAACTCTGGCTGTAGAAAATGAGGTTATATGTGTTTTCATGTTTCCAGGGTTTTTCTGAAGCTGTAGCAACTACAACTCGTAATTTTGAAGTTGCATTCAGAGCGTAATTCTTATGCAAGATCAGAGTTTTGTGGCAGAGCTTGGAGCCATGGAACACAGAAACACTGGAAGCTTGCTTTGTTCTTCTGATGTTTTAAATATTTTAAAATACTTTAAGGGCTCTATTGCCTAGGGCTGGAATACGTCCTTAAGGCAAACAGTCAGAAAGTGAAGCGCACAGGCTGCTACTCTTCTTTATTCCAAAGCCTTTAGTTTAAGATTTTGCTTATTAAACCAACTTCCAAAGTCTAATAGTGTATACAATACTGCATTGCTAAATAGAAGATACGTTATCTCTAAAGAAGGAGGTCAATTTACTGTTGCCGAGACACTACTCATTGACTAAAGTGACAAATCCTTACATGTTCTCAGGAATCATTATAATGATGAAAATGTAGCAATTAAGACATTCTACAAGGGATCAACTGGATAAATATCAAATTCTGCTGTAGTTAGGTTTCAATAATCTATGTTACAGGTAGTTGCTTACTTTGATTTAAAAAACAGAAGGAAGATTAAAGAAGGTGCCATTTGAAACTGAGGGAACAATGTAGCACATTTTGACATAGTGTTGAAATTGGATCACAGTAAAATGGTTTAAAAGTATTTTCAGATGAATGAACACAGTGGTTAGGGCAAATAAGCAACACTTAAAGATATGTAAAAAGAAATGTCGTACATAAACATGTAATTGTATTCACAAGTGTTTGTTAAAATTTATCAATCTAGATCTTCTGGAAAGAATAGCACTTCTGCAAAGTTTACGAAATGAGTAGAAATGTGATGGCCAATTGCCAAATAATAAGCACTACAATAATACAATTCTAAAGATTAAAATTAATGTTTATTTAAATTAGAACTTGTGTTACAGAAAATTTATGTAACCATTGTATATTTACTCTTTCATCAGTGAGAATCCATTGTAATTGATGTACGTATTGGGTGGGTAGTTTAATTTTTCTCCAGGAGATTTGTTTTTATAACCTATTCCTGTGTTGTTTGAGTCTTTAGTTACTGAATGAAATATATTTAATGAGGATCCCACAGTCAAATAATTCATTTTAATTCCTGTGGCTTTAAGGCAATACAGCATAAACACTGTTTTGATGCAGTGTTCTTGAATTCTTTGAAGAGAGCAATATTCTCTAGTTCCGTGCTGGACAAATGACAATGGATTTCCTCTTGCTCTTTTTTTGTTCTGTAGTGGAACGTTATTTAAAAAACAAATGGTTCAGTTGCATTTAGGTCAGTTATTAAAATACTGTTGGTCATTTCCTTTGACAGAACATTTCTATTGTTTTATACCAATGTCATTAGGAGGAAAGGTTATTCCCACTTGTCTGGCTGATATCAATACATACTGGCATATTACATCCTCTGGCTTTCTGGAAATGTTTTATTTGAGCAGCAGCTTGGGAACAGGAAATTTAAGGTTATACACAGTCTAGCTTCAGACTGCATGATACAAAATGTGTTTCCTAGAAGACACTGTCTACCTGACAAACATTCTCTAGTGTTTTGTAGAATCAAATAAGCTTAAATGAGTTCAAGTTGGGAATAAATTTTTACCAGCTGTTAGTGGCAGGCAGGGTAGAGCAAGGCTTTCACTCACTCTGTAGTATGTATTTGAGGAATTTCTATGAACTGTGTTAGTATCTCACCCATTCACCAATTACTCTGGAAGAATGTTTAGCTTTGAAGGTATGGCAATGATAATATTCCCATTTAATATGTGTTCTTACTGTCTAGGAGGGAAAAAAACAGAGTACTTCAAGCAGTGGTCAGATGCAGAGTCTGTGACACTGTGGTAGCTTCTAAATGCAGAGGTTCAGGACAGTATCTTAGCCACGCTGAGACAATGAGTAGAGTAGGAGTACAGTTTAATCCTGTAACTGTTCATTCATCCATGTAAAGCGAAGCAAATCGTGATCAGCAGTTATATCCTGTTGTGTTTCTTGAACTGAGCCTGTCAATCTTGGGTGAATCTGTAAATTATTTGAACATCAGGTCTTTTTCAAATCTATACTCTAGAGAGAAGTGTTCCCCTAAGTGCTCCATCCACACTCTAAGATTCTAAGTTTTTCTTTTTTTATCAAAGCAAAAAGAACATCTGTGTATTCTAGGAGACAAGTTTTTTATCCAGCTTCATTCATTTACTTAACTTAGGTTAAGAAACGTAATTTTTTATGTGTTCGAGTACAAAGAAGTCCTAAGATAGTTACTTGAAAGCACAGAAATATTTTCTGTACTTTCATTGTAGAAAATGATGCATACCAAAGCAGTTTTTCCCCCAAAGAGGTAAAAAAGGGCTAATGTTGGGGGTTTTTTTGTCCTTGCCAAAGAATGTAAATTATGCATACAATTTGTTTATGAAATGTCTGCAACTTCCAAGACAAAAGTAACTGCTTTGAGTTCAGATACTGATAAGAGATTTTATTTGCAGCTACTATATTATATTTTCACTTAGTTGTAAAATACAGAGATCTTTGCCAGTTCTAAGGATCTTATTGTTAACTGTACAATCCATGCAATTTTAAATCCCGTTGCAGCTAGTTTGTTGTCATATGTCTATGTGATATACAGAAATGCAGGATAATTTTGGTTATACTCAAAGCTGACCAAAAGCTGCATGACTGTTAACATGCCCTGAGCTTGTATCAAGGAGACCTGTTGAGGACCTAAGTACAAAGGATACGGGCTTTTACATCAGAACTGTCTCATGTCCTATCGGTATGGAGTACAGGGTGAGTCCTCATCTGCCCTTAACATAGATCCATTCTAGGTCAACCAGATGTAGGCAAGCAACGCTGATCGTGTTAGGTATGGTTTGTAATGCAGAAAATCTTCCTGGATAAAACTTACTGTGCATGGAAGACTGATCTAAGGCAATGTTGCAGTAGTTCAACTGAGAGACTGTGCTACTGACACAGTTATCTTCATTGCATTAGCATTTTTATTTCTGTTAGCTGTGTTTCTTGATATACAGTCAACTTGTACTAAAACTTCTGCCAGGCATGTTGAAGAGACTTGTGTATGGATGGCATTTGTGTTAAAGGGGTGAGTCAAGGTAACTCTAGTGAACAGGCAGTCAAGGTGAAGTAAAGCGCAAGGTTGAGGCAATGGAAGACAACCCATTTGCCCCATCACTGTCAATACTATATCCACTGTTTGAATAAAGGAGCAAAGTTCTTTCCATAGTTGATGTTAATTTGGCGTATTTACTTGGGCTGACTGCTTTTTGAGTCACACACTGTGCCAGGCTGTACTTACCTGATTTCTGTACGTTTCATATCAGTTTTAATTTTTTTAATTCACAGTTTTCAAGTTCTCAAATGCAAAAGTATAATTTTAGGGAGGAATGGAAAGGTAATTTGGGTCTATCTATGCCTGGTAGTAGCCCTGTTATCAGTTTTCTGGTCAGTCCCTATATGGCCTCTTATTTTACATTAAGGCTTGCTTCTGCTGTTTGACCTGGTATTCTTTCAAAGCATGATACAACCTTTACATTTAGTATTATGGTTTAGTTTTGTCACAAAGCTTCCACATGCATGTGTGCCTCTGGTATCAGTGTGGAAGGGGGAGTGCTTGTCTCTCTGTTGCTGTAAACAATTATGGTCTCTGTTCCTTTCTAATTCAACAGAATTTAGCTTCTTGGAATCCTTCAAACCCGGAATGCCTCCTGCTTGTTGTGAAAGAACTGGTGCAGCAGTATCACCAATTTCAGTGCAGCCGATTACGTGAGAGCTCTCGTCTCATGTTTGAATATCAGACTTTACTTGAAGAGCCCCAGTATGGAGAAAACATGGAAATCTATGCTGGCAAAAAAAACAACTGGGTAAGCTATTAAGAATATTTCTGCTAAAATGCTTTTAATGACCCTTTCATTTTAATAAATATAGCTTTTGCCTTGGAAAACGTGAGTTGTTTCTGTGGAGCTCCATGCTTTGTTTGCAATGGAAAAAACTTCTATTTGACTCTAGTACACTTTCTGTACTCCCTGTTTTGTACATTGCTGTCATTCCACTACCTTGGTTGAATCAGATTTCCAGGTGAGTAACTTTTTCAACCTGATGTTAGTTCATCTGATTTATAGATGAGAACTTTGAAAACTGTTGAATAGTCTGTGCAGTGTTTGCAGGGCACATTACAATGTATTATGGAAGTCTGAGTGAGCTCTGAAGATTTGAGAGACAGAATAACAGAGTTGGTATGACGCCCTGCCCAGGCAGACCAGGGTGGATCTGTTAGGGTGTGGTTCCACATTACAGTTGAGTTGGTTTAATTGGTAGCTGCAGCTGCCTGTTTCCCTCTGGCACTTCTCTAAGATGAAATGTGTTGTTTCAGAAACCTAAACTGGAGAGGGGAAAAAAAAAAAGACTCAATTTTTTGCAAAAGGACAGGAGGAGGTGAGATGGGCTAGAGCGGTGGCTTTGTAGGGCCATGTCTTCATATGACCAATCAGAGATTAAACTGGTTTATCTGTTTCCTGGGGTTGTGTCCTTTGCCTGGGAAATGTGCCATGCTGTGTAGAAACACTCTTTGTATACCTTCTCAGCCTTCTACAAGGAGGCTGTTAGCAATGTAGACATTCTGGTTAGCATGTGATGTAGTTTTTATTTTTTGTAATTGATCCTCTCCCACAGAGTAAGCTTTGCAAAAATCAGGTTTTTTTGACTGGTAGTGTATTTATCATGGGAAGTCTGGAGTAAGATACATCAGGAAATACCTAATTGTGTTTATGCTGAAGATGTTCCCCCTCTTGCTTTCAGCAACAGCATACTCTTAAGATACTGGCCTTCAGAAGCAGTGTCTTTTGAAATAGGTGCAGTCTTTAAATTGATGAAAATTCGGCATTCCTGTTATCAGGGACTAGAATTCAGTTTTATGTCAATTTAATCATCCTTAAGTTGCAGGTGACGCAAGGATGTTTACCTCACAACTCACAGTACTCATCTTTGTCTGTTTTTCTTTTCTTAGACAGATGATCCAGGCTTTTTTATTTTAAGCCAAGTAAAATTTTATCAGAGGATTTCAGATCTCTTTTTTTTTATGTTTATAGATCAGAACACTTCATTGAAATTAATTTGTTCTTAAATGTTATTCTCTATAGCTGGCATCACAAACAACTTGCTACGTCTGTAAATATCATCAGGCTGGTTTATTGAAATGCAGAAGGCTTTCTGAACTGTACTTAGATTTTATCATCATTTTTGACAACTGCCAAAATTCTACTCAAGATTGTAGAAAACCAGGGGTTTTTTTTCCTTTTTTATGGGAAAGACATATGTACTCAAGGTTTTTGAATCTTTCCTCAGTCTTTGGTGACTGAATAAAGAACTTTTTTTTTTGCATTTGAAATGCTATGTTAGTTAAAAATATTCCAATAGATTAAAAACATTTAGAGGCAAATACTTTTAATCATTGCAGAGCTTTTTGAGGTTTCTGTAGCGTGTATTTCGTTTTCATAGTTTACATTCTCTGTCAGGAAGACTCTGAGGGTCTCATTTGGAGATTTTATGAATCTGATACCCACAAGACAGGGACTTGTTTATGAGTGTTTTAAAACTCAAAACTATGAAACCAACTTGTGTAGTTCTCCTTCCTGTCCTTTACAACTGTCTTGTTAGTCTTGATGATCAGCACAATTGCAGTGTTTATCTAAAAAGCAAGAGGTAAACTGCATGTTATCTCCTTTGTCTTGAAGTCATTGAAATTCATGTTGCGCTCTCTCAGGAATCAATAGTGGCTCAGAAGACTTCTGAAATAATAATCTATGAATGAACCTTGCACAGTGTTATGAGAACAATCATCTTAAGTGCATGAGTTAATAAAAGAAAAAAGAATTAGAACAGGAGGCCTGAATTCAGTGCTGTGTCCCAAAATGGAACAGAAATTTGCTTTTTTACCTTTGTTCCAGTATCTCCAATTTCTTGAAGTGATCTCCAAGATCTGTGACAAATAGACAAATCGTTATCTAGCGTAGTAGCTGCATGTTGGCAGCGTCCCAGCTGATACAGACGCCCAGTAACTAGCCAGTGTCTCAGTGGCCGGAAATTCATCTGAGTCGGCGGGATGCCGGTGCGCAGCGGGTTGGGGCTGGGGAGGCGGGCACCATGGACAGGGACCACTCCCTGCCCACCCGCAGCGCGTGGGGAAGGCACACGATGCTCAATAACCTTGACTGAATGACTTAGAAGATCTAGACTGCAAGTCCTGGTTTACTTCCATATCTCAGAGCAGCTGATGTTTTGATCAGGGGCCATTCATCTCTTCAGTGGCCATCCCAGTTCATCAGACTTGGTATTTTACCAGAAATAGTTTTCTGGGTTTTAAGGCAAATGTTGTATGGCATCTTTTTTGGAAGTGAAGTACAGACAGGCAGCACTGTATGTAATACCAATTTCACTCTGAATAAAAAACGAGTGCCCCAACTGTTGTCCAAGCAGTCTTTGTGTTACACATGCAGTCAGTGGTTTTGCTGCACACAGAAGTAATACAGCATCAGAAAGCTGGCATCTGTCCTCACAAGTAGTGTCATCAGGAAAGGCTTCAATGTAATATACGCTCACTTTTTGTTGCATAGTGTTTCTCTTGCAGTTGCTTTGCCTCTGTTGTATGAGTACCAGGGACAAATTTTAAGGGCAATTCTGAGTTAGCTGGCAGCAGGGTGTATACAGCCTAACATCACATAAACCCTTCTGGCAAATTATATTACTGGCATGGTACTGTTGGAAAGATTTTTGGTTGCATTCGAGATCTTTTTTTTTTTTTTCTTTTTTAGTGACTGGAAGGTAGAATGAGCTGTCTCTAGTTCATGCCTGATACATAGACAAAGAAACAAGTTGGCACTGATATTAGCATTGTTTATTATACATCTGCCTAAAACAACATCTTTGTATGTGCTTAGCGGCTTTGGACAAAATATTTGCTTACTTTAGGTATAAAATTAATTGAAGAAATTCAATTCTATAGAATTTTTTTTCTTTTTAATTTTATTTCATGTCAGTACCACAGAAGAACGTGCGTAGCAAACAGTCATTTATATTCCTCAGCTGTGCTGCCTAGGAGCTTACCATTCTTTCTGGAAAGCCAGTTTCCATTGACTTTGACCTTCAGTACATTCTCAAGAGGCTTGTGCATCTGCAAGCTCATTTCCATTGGGTTTTTTTTTTTCAGCCAGTTCCTTTCTGAACCAAAATATATAGCAATTGGTGTGGTCCATCACTGTGGAGGCTCGTGGTCTAGTGGTATACGGCCAGTGACAACTTCCATGTTTTCTCTTATGCGTAGCCCAAACAATTTATGGATTAGGGCAGCTAATTGAGAGAGGAGGCAAATGTGCTGACTGTTTTGCAATGGCATACAGCAAATTTTCAATATCAATACAGGGGTTAAAAGACTTTGAATGCCTTCCTCTTGAAGAGTTCTCATAGCCTTTGACAAGCTGTCCCCATAGCTCTATGGAGTTCTTGCGATAACATCTACTAAACGTAATAAAGCGGTGGCCCAAAAGGTGTCTCGCTGACATCTATGTAGGTTGTAAGCCCTTGACTGTTGAGGGTGACTGATCATTTGCAAAGGTTGCCCAGAGAGGTTGTGGTATCTACATCCTTAGAGAAATTCAGAAGACATCTGGACAAGGTGCCAGGCAATCTGTTTGCTGTCAAGATCCTCTACATTTCTTCCGTGGGTCACTGCTGCATTTTACAGAAAGGATGCTTCCATGATTTCAGACATGTTACAGGCTTTTGCTCACCATAAGGTAAAGCTGTATACACAATAAAGATGATCCCGTTTAAATCTAGTGTAATATTAACATTCACCCATTTAATGAGAATTGCAGTATACACATTCATCATAGATTGATGTGCACTTTGCTAAAATTTGTATATTGTGCATTTCTTGTTTAAAAGTATTTTTCTTCTCGCTTTTTCTGGCTATACTCATGTAGCTATACTCATTTAAAATGGTAAAATGAAAATAAGATACAGATAACTTTGTTCAAGGAACAGTGAAATAGTACATGTGTGTTACTGTGGGAGAAAGAATGCTGCATATTCATGCAGCTTTGATTTGTCCCCTTGCCTGTTAAAATGCAAATAAGTACTGTTTTTTAAAAATTGTATGTCATCACATAACTAAGCAGCTTATGTATGCAAAGATAAGGCAGTGTTAAAACTAAAAAAAAGTTTTGCTGCCTTGTGTCAAGATGTACCTATTTTTTTGTACTTAACTGATAAAATTAATATTTAATGCTTTTTGTACTGTTAATTCATTGAAGTATACTTTCTGTGTCGTTACTTTACTGAATTAAAAAATAGGGATGACAAAAAATTAATATGGAGGAAATCAGGCAAGCATTTGTTTTTAAAAAAGAGCCAACTTCATTGCTTCATAACCAGGTGGACAAAGTCTGGTTTTGAGGAAGTGCATGAAACAGAAAGGAAATCCTTTCCATTTCCTTTGCATACACTTTATGCATAAAAAAGAGCAGTGTGTAGGGGATGCTTGGCAAATTTTCAGTAAATGGTTGTCTAGGTGTTAAGAGTCACATAATTCTGAAAACAAATTACATAAAAACTTCTACTTCAGTTCTTTCCTTTATGTTTATTCAGAGGACACTGTTGATACCTTCTCACTGTTACACAAATCCTCTAATGTATACCTGCAGTGTTTGTGAAGGTGCCTCTATTTTATCTATATGCTCTTAGAAATTTGTCAGGCTTTTTGCTTTCAGACCGTTTGCAGGTCTCGCCGGACCTTTGTCCGGAAATGAGTACAGCCAAGACACCTCTATATTTAGGGCCTTAGAAAGTATAGTCTGATTTTTGTCATGCACGTTGTTGTATTCTGACTACTTTTTGCTGTTGACTTATGGGCAGTTGATGTTTTATGGTTTTTAAGGTGTTTTCTCATGTAGCGTCTGTGAAAACTGTAAATTTTTTTTTTTCCTCTTCAGTAATTCCATCGAGAAACTTTGTTTTACATCTCAACCCTTCTGTTTGGTATGAGCTCTTACATATCTTTCTCGTTAAGATTTCATCCTCAGAACATTAAATTTGTGGTTCTGTTTTAGACACCAGGTCTCACTAGTGTTACCTTTTTTCCACAGACTGGAGAATTCTCAGCTCGCTTCCTGTTGAAGTTGCCTGTAGATTTCAGCAATATTCCTACATACCTTCTCAAGGTAAAATTAATGTCTAACTTGCCAGTATTTGAGAAAGAGTATGAATTATCGAGTGTTCTTAGTAACTATTTTGACTTTCCTACCCTCCTCCTTTCCAAGAGTTTGAAAATCCACCATTTCTAAACCTGTTTGGATTACGTTTTGGAAAGGTGAAATTAGGCATACTGTTGTTTGCATGCTGTTTTACTAGATAGCAGATATACACCTATCACTCTAAAGGACCTTGCAGGATTAGGGTTGTTGCAGAAGATGGCATGCAATGCAGATGTTATGGATTTTTAGAAAATACGATAGATAGCAAACTCTTGACCATATCCAAGGTATTATTTAATTTAAATATTTCCAGATAAACTCCTTTATATGAGTCTATGGAATTTCATGCTATGAAAGTGTTGGGTTTTTTAATGAACAGTCCAATTGTACCAGTAGTCTTGATAGTAGAAGCAGAAAAGCGAGCTAAATATACCATTTCTTAACAGGGAGTGAAAGCAAATATTGGTGACACGAACTGAAGGTTTCGATGATTGCTTTGCTTCGTTGTTTACAATGAACACTAATTTGACCAGATACTTCAGAAAGTAGGACTATAGAATATTGATGTGAGTTGGAAAAAAGTAAGTCTTTCTTTGCTAAGAGGAAAAAAAGCCCCCCCCAAACTTGTGACAACCTACCAACACGTAATAATTTGAAATGAGTGGTTTTCACAGCAGGAAGACAGTCAGTCTTTCAAGCAGTTCCTGTGGAAGCCCATCATAAGGTCAATGTTACTATACTCAGAGAACGCAGTGAGAGATCTGGCTTCTCTGTCTATTACTGTCAGAATGAAGTGCCAGAACTACTACTTGCAGACAAGGTTTGAGTCAGCTGATGTTACCAGCACCCATGTTTCCTTTAAAGTGCATGTCTGCCTCCTTACTCAGCTTTTTACTTTTAAATATTCGGAAAGAACAGCTACTTAATGTTTAGCAACTAATGTGTTGAGATGAAAATGTCAGTGTAGATCCCATTACCTCCTCTTCATCTTATTGTTAGAACTGTCTTCAACTATTGTTAGATCACAATTGCAAGGTGAATCTGAAGTGTTTTTCCAAATAAGATGTCTCAAGCTAAGAACCATGAAAATAAAGGCAGGCACAACTATAATCTGGCTGAAAATTTTGGAGGTAGTCTGAGATCAGCATCCTATGATCTCTTTACCTTCCGCAGGCTGTTTGCTGTTTGAGTAATGAGCCGCTCCTCACTTTCTCAAAAGCATCCAGACATTTTCAGTTTGTACCTGTGTTTGTGGTAGCAGCCCTCCTCCCAGCTGCTGTCTTTCATCAGGGCCTTCTCTTTTCACTTGATGGCAATGTTTCCAGTCAGATATAAGAGAGTTGGCCGAGGCCTATTCAGGAAGGATGGTGTTGAGAAGCAGGATGCAGCAACAGTTCACCTGTACTGCAGGATAGCTGTGATTTGCTTCTGAAAGACTCTGTGGAAAAAAGGAGACTGAGAACGTCTAACATGAACTATGCTTTTTGCTCCTGCCAGAGCTCCAACTGCAGTATTTTCCAGGAACAATTTTAAATTGGTCAAGAATTTCAAGACAAGTGCATACCCAGTATGTTTGATAGCTTCGGTCACAGGACTGTCTTATACCTCGGTTCGTCCTCTGGGGAAACTGCATGAGTTGGAGATTGGAAGGTGGTGTATGGCTTGTGTAAGCAACTGTTATCGTGTAGGAACCCTGTGATAGAAACATATTCTACTTTTGTTCCTAAAGAGTAACATTTTAATGCATGACAGCATACTCCTCCTTACTGTAATTCCCTATCATGTTCACTAAACGTCTTCCACCTTCTCTAAATGTGGTTGGTGTACTGTGGTATGCTGCTTCCTGGGGCATCGTTCACCCTGAGTACTGAATGATTCGTTTGTCTGGAGGAAAACCTGTATTTATTTTGCATGCATATATAGACTGTGTGATGTGAAGAGGCATGCACAGAGGTAGCAGAATCAAAGTTTCCTAGTCTGCCTTTATTTTGACATTTCAAAAATCTTGATGGCTTAGGTTTGGGTTTTTAAAATCAATGTATTTTTGTATGTAATAGTCTGGACTTCTACAACGGCAGGTCCTACTTGATGGGCAATGTACTGATGAGATCCTTAGCTTTCTTATGCAGACATCTACTGTGCAAACTAACAGGTTAACTGTCTGTGTTGGGAAGGCAATGTGTGGTGTGGATAGGTAGCCACAGGAGAAGAAATACTGTTTTATTCCAGTAGTGTTTGTTGATGACAGAAGAATGGTTAGACTGAGGCTTCAGCATGGATTATGATAGAGTGTTCTGTAGCAGGCATGGATCTTTTACCCCTGCTGCCTTAAGCTCCTTGTAGTCTGACGTGACCAGCTATGTGAATGACATAGAATCACAGAATGGTAGGGGTTGGAAGGGACCTCTGTGGGTCATCCAGTCCAACCCTCCTGTCAAAGCAGGGTCACCTACAGTAAGCTGCAGAGGACCTTGTCCAGGCGGGTCTTGAATATCTCCAGAGAAGGAGACTCCACAGCCTCCCTGGGCAGCCTGTTCCAGTGCTCCGTCACCCTCAGAGGGAAGAAATTCTTC
>Ga0065711_1029448_pt1 | contig 36166 bp, 17 predicted proteins | sample Hoacrofraction12_FD_59098 | JGI IMG/M metagenome (GOLD analysis project Ga0065711, IMG submission 59098) | Hoatzin crop microbial communities from Cojedes, Venezuela - Epithelial fraction 12 v2 (version 2) | ecosystem: Host-associated > Birds > Digestive system > Esophagus > Crop | place...
GAGTCTCCTTCTCTGGAGATATTCCAGCCCCGCCTGGACGCGGTGCTGTGCCCCCTGCTCTGGGTGACCCTGCTTGGGCAGGGGGTTGGGCTGGGGGACCCACAGAGGTCTCTGCCAACCCCTGCCATGCTGGGATTCTATGAATTTTTTAACCCTTTCTCTGTGGAGCATATATATAAGTAGAGTTTGCCTACATGGGCATTGCAAGCCAACTGTAGAGGAGCGAGTAGTGTGATAGTGAACTAACAGACTGTTGCAGCTTCTGAAGTGGAAAGTGAATTTGATATCCTTGCCCATTTTTCAGACTTTTGGCAAAAGAGTCACAATTGCTGTCATCTGAAGAAATATGCAGGACAGTAATAGGACTCGACCCTCACGTGAATGAGGATGTATATCTTGTTTTGCCCAGCACACCTGAATTAATAAATTACTTTTCAGCAGACTCTAGATGGGTTGAAAACTATGTGAGACTCAAATCGTTTGTTTCTTGACTGTTCATTTTACTTGATTAAAAAATGGTTTAATAAGGTCATAAGGGGGCAGTCATAATTCTGTGTCCATAATTGCAAATGAGAGTAGTCCTAGCTTACGATTTCTGCTTTCATAGAATATAAACTAATTTTTGCAAGAAGGCAACGCTGATTTGCCTATATGGCAGTGAAAATGTATGGATTTTCTCTACAAATGGGCGAAACATATTTCACTGTTGGACAGTTCACTAAAGAAAATAGGAAGAAAGAACTTGAGTACAGGTTTCATGTCTGGAAATACGAAACAGTATGCTTATGCTACCCTCATCTTCAGAGATCCAGCACTGAATCTTCAAAGCTGAAGTCTAATACATTTGACCATAGCTTTTTCCCCCAAATCTGGAACAAAGTTTGTACAAATCATACAAATCTGTGACTGTAATGATATTTTATTTTTTGAATGTGCTTTTCTGTCAAAGATCTTCAATAGTTGAGTATAATTCTTTGTAGATGCTGAGACATCCTGAGCAAAGTGTGTAAACTTTCCTGGTTTTGGCAGCCCATGTGAGACAGAGACATAGTCCCTTCGATTAGGAATGTTTCACATGTGTGTAAGTGTAGAACAGTGATTTCCACATGCTTTTCCCTCCTTTCTGTAGAATGATATGTATTTGTAACGCCCAGAAATGAAGGGCACAGGCATTTTTCTGTCAGATATCTATTTAAAAAATAAAAATTATAACACAAAAAGTGGAAGAAAGATAAACAGGAATCAAAAGGCAGGCAGACATTGAACACTAAATCTCATAGCTTCAGAATGAGTCTTCACGTTTTATACTGCGAATATAACCAGGGAGTGAATGGGAGGAGAGAGGAGCATTTATGTCAGCGCTTCCCATGACTTCTGTCTCTTCATACGAAAATGCACCTGTGGAAAGGATTGAACCGTCCTTTTTGTTAGCTGCTATTTCTTTTTTACTAAACTCCTGAGTAATATGATGTTGTGGAACACCAGCTACAAATGGTTATTGTGTATTAAAATGTCAGGTTAATTTCTGTGATGATAAACAGCACAGGCTGTCCCAGTGACGCACATCAATGTAGAATTTATTGTAGAGATTTGAAGTAAGACTTGTGTAGGAGAATAATTACATGCACAGAACTGCGCTGGAGAAGCACTGTCAAGTGAAATGTTTTTTTTAAAGAGGAAAATTTCATTTATTTGGAGTACTGTCTATTTAAAAAATTTAGTAGAATACTTGCTCTCTAAATATGCTCAGAAGAGCATATTCAGGGTCTTTCTCTTGCTGTAACTCTTCATGGAAGAGATGTGATTAGAATGTAAATAAAACTTTTCGTTGAATTCATGGATTCCAGTGAATAAATCTGACTGGACAGAATCCCTGTATGTGATACTAATTATTTTGGTACAGCTCTGTTCTTAAATAACCATGCTTACAAACCACTGTAGGGGGAAAAATCGTAGCCTAATTGAAATAATAAATATAATTCTTCCTTTAAGAAGGTTCTTTTGCAAAGTACAACCAAACTATGTGTAAACAGAATCATTAATTTGTAACTGTCGTTCATTACAGACTATTGATCCTCCATCTGTTGCTTTAGTGACTTTGGGTTCCTCTAAAGATATGATATTTGAAGGAGGACCTAGACCATGGGTACAAGAACCTTCAAAGTTCTTCCGGAACATCACTGCTGAGGATGCAGAAAGTATTGATCTGTCTTTATTTGGACCTCCTGCATCACGAAATAATATCCAGCATTGGGTCAGAGTATCTTGTAAAAGCCTGGGAGAGCAAGTAAGTGCTGGAAGGTATTTGTGTTGTCCTCCATCAAACACTGAGCTAAGGCAATTGAGAACAGGCTTCAGACAGGTTTATGACACCATATACCTTTTATGTAACGGGTAGTTTTTATAATAAGCGAGTAAAGAACTTGGGTAAGTACATAGTTTATGCACTGTGATGCTGATACAGGTTTTAGAGTGAGCATTTCATAACATTATGTTATAAAGTGGTTTATGATGGGTTTATTGCAGTATAAAAGCAACTCAGAAACCTGATGTTGTAAAATGTGTTAAACAGATCCTAGTAAGTGCAGCTTCAGTTTGCATAAGTAGGATCATAGCAGAAGGTTACTGCAGTAAACTGACTTTTCAGTCTGACCTGCTCCTCTTAGCCAAATTACCTTCCAGTGTGATGCTGTCTAGTCAACAAATGATAACCATATGAATTTACTGCTCTGATATTTGTGTAGTCTTTGTGATAGTGGCTGTCGTTGTTTTCCACCTGATCTTGTTTTCTCCAACATGCAGAAGTGATTTATCCTGCTTTAGTCACCCTGCCCGGTTTATAAAGCATTTAGCTTTGATTTATGTTTTTCTTCTGTAATTCTGCAAGGCCTAAGCATTTTGATGTGGTTGCCAAATTGGTCAACATGTTTCCTTAGTGGACGCTGTACAAAGTGTAGCTATTTCTGCAAGTGCGAATTCAGGAAGGAGCAAACTTTTTTGTTGTCAATGGCTCTGCATGTATTGGCTGGCTGTCCTCAGTGTTGTCCAGATACAAATCGCATCTGTACGGGTGGATAAGGCAGGTGATGAGAGCTACCTTAGCCTGCTGGGATAGTCTTCTCTGTGTTTACATCCACTTTGTTTTGTTGAATGCTAAAAAATAAATGTAAAATAAAACGTAAGATGTTTTTAAACACACTGACGTGGCTACAAATATTGTTCTGTTCTCACTCTGCAAGGAAAACACCTGCCTGTTAGCATTTCAAGTTACAGAAGATTTGTTGCTTGACTCGAGTTTGATAGTAACAAACATCAGCACCTAGGAAAAGTTCGCAGGAATAGTACTTTGATAATGGTATAGAACTATTCTTGAAATATGCACCTCTTTTTACATCTTCCTGTGTCTTAATGGTGCTGCAAATCCCCAAGAATCATATTTTTGCGTGTTCATTTTGACTTTAGAGTGTAACTGAGATGTATGAAATAGAATATGCCTGAACCCAGTAGTCCTGTTCTCTCTCCTCACTTGTCTGTCTTCATAATTGTACAGGTTATTGCCTTAACAGTTGGAAACAACCCCACAATCACCAACCCTTTTCCAGTGGTTGAGCCTGCTGTTGTGAAGTTCATCTGTGCTGTCCCTTCACGACTCACTTTGACTCCTGTTTATGGAAGTCCTCAGCCTGATCTCTCCTGCCCTTTGCTACAACAAAACAAACAAGTGGTAAGCTTGAGGAGTGACAGGAAAATAACATGTTCTTAAGACTTAAAAATCAGTGTTTGGACCTCCACACATGAAACAAAGCATCTGACTTCCTGCAAGAGTAGCAGTAACTCTAGTGGTGTGGGCCACTTCTGCAGAAGTAATGATCACCATAGGAAACTCTCATTCAGAGTCTGTAGGTAGATATTGTCTTGAGATAAACGTCTTTTTTTATTTAAAAGTAAAAAAAATGAGGGAGAGGGTAAATTTTTCCGACTGCTGTTTCTAAGAAAAGTACTTTTTCCCCTATACAACTTAATTCTAACTATTCCACTGAGTGATATGGAGGCAGATTTTACCATACACGCATTATTACATGAGTGTACATTTGTGAGTGTCTGATTAGTAAAGGCACAAACAGTGTGGATGTGAAGATACCTGCGTAGGCCTATACAGGCAGTGTTGTTCAGTGATGTCAGATGTATTCAGCTTTGCGAATCTGAGCCATGATAAATGGGCAATGCATACGTGTAGGTTATCAAGCATAAAGAGCTTTCTTCTATATCCCAGTGAGTTCTGTCACATGTTGGCTGCTCAGTAAATTGTGTGTTTTGTCGTGTTAACATTACCAGGCAAATATAAAAGTCATCCTACTTTCATAAAACTGCAATGCGTATGGAGTTGGTGAATCATTTTAAGTAACTGCTATGTAATAACAAGACGAAAAGGACTTTTTTGCGTATTAGAAGTCACTTCAGAGTTCACCTGTTTTTCTAGCTCCGTTATATGTCAGTTAGACTACATCAGTGCTATCGCTAATGCATTTCACAAGATGAACATTAGAATTTTGCACTATGTCCTCTGACAAATAGCAGTATTTTTCCTTATTAGTTTAATACCAAAGATGACGTAGTTGAGCTGTGTGGTTCAGTTTTTGTTTAAAGGTAATTCACTGGCTAACCTCATACCCACCCCACCCTCCCACCCCCCCAAAAAAACCTGTGCAGTTGAAGTAAGGCTTAATGACTTTGCATTGATGGCTCATTTTAATGAACATTTACTCGTGTAATGAGGGTATAATAAATCTCATGGAACTCAACATACATTTTTTTCTTTTAATGATTAAAAAAATCCTCTTGCATTTGTTCCATTCAAAGTATTCATTCTTTTTCAGGTTCCTGTTTCGAATTATCGCAATCCAGTATTGGATTTGGCTGCGTATGACCAACAGGGCAGTAAATTTGATAACTTCAGTTCTCTTAGTGTTATCTGGGAATCCACAAAAATGTCCTTAGCTACTGTTGAGCCTGATATGCCAATGGAGCTGACTCTGAAGGAAGATGGAAACGGTCAGAAGAAAATGCACGGTACAAATTAGTTTAAATGACCATTTCATTATTTGAAGAAGGTTAGGGTTAAATCTAATTTGGTAATGTCCGAGCTTGATTAAAGACTTTAGTGTGATCTGCAGTTTGATTTTGATTTCAGCTATTTCTCAACATGCATTTTGAGTGTGCACTATTAAAAAAAAACAAAAAACCAAAAACAAAAAAAACCCAAACAAACCAAACCCACAGATAAACCAAGCCCAGTGCCTAGAATCTGTCTTGAGAGAAAATCCTTGTCTGTTTACAATGATAATGGAAGAGAGTACCAGTGCACATTTCATCTTTTTCTTCCCCGTTACTAGATTTATTGGACTTTTTGTTTGTTTCTAGGCTTACAAAATGTTCTAGTTCATCGTGAGTCTGGAACAACTGCCATCTCTGCAACTGCAACAGAATACCAGCAATCCCATCTGAAAGCAGCTAAAGTAAAAATACCGGTACTCAGAACTCTGTTGCCATTTTCTAGTGATGCTTAATGTATAGTGTTCCAATGTATTTATTTCCTCAGTGCATAGTAATGTAGAAACAAGGCACCTCTGTAGTTGATTCTGAAGACAGATTCGTACCACAATGTTTTTTAATGTTCTTGGCTTTTCCTGCTTTCCTCTGCACTACATGCTGCTATCCATATCAAATATATCCAGTTCCTTTTGTTTTTTCTTTTCCCACCAATCTGGGCAAGGGGATTGCAAAGAATTGTTTCAGTTGGTTTTGTTGCGATTTAGGTTTTCTAACAAATTGGTGAAGCTGTGCTGCTTGTCCTTCACTAAAGCAACCATGTGCTTAGGTGCAGCTGTCATTGGGGAAAGCAAATATATTATTTCCACTGCAAAACTGGGTAGAAAGGTTCTGCATGAGCAAACCAAAAGCTGGCTGATATCCTCCTATGGACCATATGGGCTCTGACTAATAACTTTTTTCTTTTTTTTCTTTGGTCTCGCATCGATCATACAGAAGGGAGAGACTACTCGTTTGTACAGTGCCAGTCATAAGCCTAGGCTCTAATTTTACAAGTCATTAACCATTCCCTGAAATACTTTAGTTTGTGGATACTCAACATAGGTAAGAACAACAGCAAGAAGTAGTGATGATGAACAGAGACGGCAGATGTAAACAGATGGCAATTTTCTGTTTGTGTCACTTTTTTAACTGAATATAAAGGCAGGTTTCAGCCTATGGAACAACTTGACACACATAGCAACTGACTCTTAAAATATCCTCCTTCGCTGAATTGGAATTCTGTTTAATTTTGCAAAGCAAGATGTGTGTGTTGAATATAAGTGGTTGTGAATCATGTACCATGAAAGCAGAGTTGAGACAAAGAGTAAAATACGGAGTTAGAGGTTACAGTATTTTTAATTCAAAGCAGGTAAAAGATGGGCACTAGTAATGTGAAATATCCTATGGCCCAGATTTCTGTCAGTGTGTCACAGGTTTGTCATCTGGATGGTAAATTTATTTGGAAGATGATCTGTATTGCCAGTTGGCTCTTGTGTTTTCAGTGAAGTTTCTAGTCTGCTTTTGTTGGGAAGCATGGTGTAGATGCATTTCCACTGAAGAATTTAACTATAACATATCAAAATTGCTGGATTAGAGACACAGTTACTTTGCCACCTAAGCTGGTTGGTTCTGTATCTTTTTTTCTCATAAGAAAGTTGAGATATCATAGAATCATAGAATCGCTTGGTTGGAAGGGACCTTGAAAGGCCATCTAGTCCACCCCCCTGCAGCGAGCAGGGACAGCTTCCACTGGATCAGGGTGCTCAGAGCCCCGTCCAGCCTGACCTGGAATGTTTCCAGGGATGGGGCATCGACCGCCTCTCTGGGCAACCTGGGCCAGGGTTTTACCACCCTCAGTGTAAAAAATTTCTTCCTAATATCCAGCCTGAATCTCCCCTCTTTTAGTTTAAAGCCATCACCCCTTGTCCTGTCACAACAGGCCTTGCTAAAAAGATTTTCCGTATCTTTCTAATAAGCCCCCTTTAAGTACTGGAAGGCCACAGTAAGGTCCCCCTGGAGCTTTCTCTTCCCCAGGCTGACCAGCCCCAGCTCTCCCAGCCTTTCCTCCCAGCAGAGGGGTTCCAGCCCTCAGATCATTGCTGGGGCCACCTCTGGCCCCGCTCCAACAGGTCCAGCTCTGTCCTGTGCTGAGGGCTCCAGAGCTGGACACAGGACTCCCGGGGGGTCTCACCAGAGCGGGGCAGAGGGGCAGAATCCCCTCCCTCGCCCCGTGCCCACACTGCTGCGGATGCAGCCCAGGTTATGGTTGGCCTTCTGGGCTGCCAGTACACACTGCCGGGTCATGCTGAGCTTCCCATCACCCAGCACCACGGAGTCCTCCTCAGGGCTGCTCTCCATCCCTTCATCCCCAGCCTGTATTGATACAACAGGGTTGCCCCGACCCATATGCAGGACCTTGCACTTGGCCTTGTAGAATCTCATGAGATTCACACAGGCCCACCTCTCCAGCTTGTCCACGTCCCTCTGGATGGCATCCTGTCCCATAGGCATGTCGACCACACCACTCAGCTTGGTGTCTCTGCGAACTTGCTGAGGGTGCACTCAGTCCCACCATCTATGTTATTGATGATGATATTCAACAGTACTTGTCCCAGTATGGACCCCTGAAGGGCACCACTCATGACTGATCTCCATCTGGACGTTGAGCCGTTGAGTAATGTGTTGTAATAAGAACACTTGGTGTTCTGCTATCATTTTGTAATTTACTGTGCTCTGTTTTATTAAATCAATATGAAATATTCCTTCTTACATTTAGAGATAATTAGAAAAGTGAATTCTATAAACTTTGCCTGGAGTTCAGAGAAGTTTGTTGTGTTTCAGTGACACGTATATATACATGTAAAATGGCTCTGGAGTTCCCTTAAGTTCTAGTCTCTGTGTTTAAGTTTGAGAGGCATCTTTTTGGTAGTTGAAGAGCAGTTGCACATACTACTTCTGCTACAGTTACATAGGCTCATGTGTTGTTGCTTAAAATCAGGTAATTTGTCTGCTTTTTTTCAAATACATTTGAAATGGACTACTGTATTCTGATTTCATACTTCTTGCTTACAGAGAAAAACACAAATAAAAATCTAATAGATGATATATTAAGATGTCTTGATGGTTGTTCCATGTTAAAGTGGAGCATCCTATTATGTCATTAAGGAAAGATGGCGTCCTTTCTACATCAAGGAAATAATTCTACTAATTAGGTGAATTGGGTACATAATACTAACTTCCTCTAAAAACCATTTTGCCTTTCTAAGCTAATGTTATTATGAGTGAATGATGAAATTTGCATCTGGACCAGTGTTTATGTACTTATATTTAAGGAAGAACTTCTTTTAGTGAAAGAAAGAATCTATGAAGAAACCTGAGAAGATGAGCTTGAAGTAGAAGAAAACATTCTGTCTCTATGCTTTATTATTTTGTAGGAACTTATAATATGTCTCTGAATTAATATTCTATCTGTCTATGTCAGACTTGGTTAGCTGGTCCTGCTGCATCTTTAATACGTGGGCCTCTGTGCTTTGCCTTGGTCAGAGGTGCAGAGTACAACAGCGTGTCCTGTGTGTGACCTTACCTGTGGAAGAGGGCTAGCAGCTAAGCCGGTTACTAGGTCTGGTGGACATTCTATTAAACTAAACGGCTCCAGCTCTGGCTCCTTGTTCATCTGCTTTAAGCATCCTTCCCTGCATATACAAGAGACTTGCACTATTTTCTGACTCTTAGTGTTTGCTGTAACAGCTAGAATTGTTTCTTTCAGTATGAACCTCTTCTGCCAGTGTCTGTCATTATTGAACTGATCCTAGTGGAAGATGTAAAAGTGAGCCCTACTGATGTCTCCATTTACAATCACCCTGATGTACAGGTAAGGAATTATTCTGCTACGTTCTAGCTGCAGGGGGGAAAACATCAAAAATTACATGATATGTGTAAGGATACCAGTTTTAGCAATGTACTAGGAAGATGCAATCTAATTTTGGATGCTTTTCTGGTTTTGCAGGCAGAACTTTTCATCAGAGAAGGTTCTGGATACTTTTTCATTAATACCAGTGTTCCAAATGTTGTAAGAGTGGCTCATGAGGTAACTCAAGGTATTGTTTTGGTGAGTGAAGTATTTTTTTGGTGATCTGAAGATCGTTCTGCAGTTTCATTGCTGTTGGTTGTTTTCCAGTACAGATGGTTAGAGAGGCAGTAACTGAATCTCGGACGTGCCCGCCTGTTGCACTCAAGCTTCAGGCAGGGCAGCTTTGCACTAGCAATTTCAGGTATAGGAAATTGTTTCAGAACAGTTGTGATGCATGCGTATACGATATCTCTGTACAAGATAAAAGCCAGTACTAAGTTGCTCTTTACCCATTACAGTTTTGCAGTAAAATGTTCCTAATTTCATAAACACAAAATGAAAAATAATGTGACAGAATTATTCAAAAGTGTTATGCCAAAGATTAATTAGTTTCTAGAATAATATTGGAATATTTGTTGTAGGCCAGTACTTCTGAAACCTTCAAATTCTTCTTCCAGTGCTATTTCAGAACATTTTGCTATTGCAGTGTTTTGTCCTGATTTTGTGAATAATAAATACTTGATTTCTCATCTCCATGTTAAGTTTGTAATGCCCTTTTCCCCTAGAAGATGCAACTAAAGTACAATTATGCTTGACTTTATCCAGGCTCAGGATATGAGATGCATTCTACAGTGAACGACAATAAAACTATGTATTGGCGTTGGAGCTTTCGTTAGGCAAGAACTGGAAGTGACTCAAGTTGTTTTAAAGCGTAGTCTTTACAGTTTTATAATTTACAGAGCTACCTTGTAATAAATAATGTTGAAAAGGTTGTGAAATAATGATGATAAAGGTGGATTTTTTTCATTGTTTAGAATAGGGAAAGTATTGGTGAAATATTTTGATTGTCTTTAGCTGTTGAAAGTATAAAGTGGGAATATTTTTCCAACTGAGCCAGTTAAGCACAGAGGTGGGGGAAAAACAGAAGAGATGAGCTTATTTTTGTACATTGTACGCTGTTTCAACTCTTAATAGTTTTTCAGTCAGATCTGCCTCATGGGTTTAGCAGTGCTTTCACTGATGTACACAAGATAATTTCAGAACAGAGCAGTGAACTTCAGTAGTGGAACAGTGCCAGCAAGATAGACTTTGTAAAGTACAAAAAGAGATTTATTTTAACTACCTGTCAGATTAAAGGAGATAAAACTCCACTTTTTAACACATTTAAAAACCATTTTGAAAAATACCCCCAACTCCCCACATTTTAAACATTTGGTAGTCCTGCATTCTGTGTTTGAGTTAAATCCCAGCATTGCCTATGGATTTTTCTTTCTATGGAAGCCAGGAGAATGGCCAGTGTAGATAATCAGCAAGTTGGCAGGCTGATGCTGTGGAGCCAAGTTGATACAGGATGATTTGATAGTAAACTATTCTGAGAAACTAAATTAAAATTATCTAGAGCAGTGATTCTCAGACTTTTTACTGGGGCTGCCAAGGATAAATTCTATACCTCTTACTCTCTTTTTGACAGAACAGCTTTTCTGGACATGGGTGGTAGCATGGGGGAAGAATGAATAGTGGTAAACGGCAAAATGTACCGTATGCTAGGGAGCCACTGGAGACCTCACAGGAGGTGAGAATCGAGGAGGTAGCTGGGACAGGAACAGTTTTGAGAAGTTGTAGTAGCTCTTCTTTCTGTTTCAGCCCCCTGCTCCGGTAGCTTCTTTTCTCTGGTCTCCCAGCCCAAGCTGAGCTCCATGACATCTCCCACCCCGTGGTCATGCTGGCTGCCTCCTCCTGGCCACATCCCCTCCTCTGCTTTGCCCTCAGCACCTGCATTAGCCACCTGCTTTGGGAACTGCTGCTGTGCTGAAAGCTGACATTAGAACTTTATATTCCTTTCTATTTTGAGGTAAGCGTGCTGCCCTCAAAGAACAAAATGTCAGCTCTTCCTGCTGCTCTGACGGCTAACTCCTGTAGTGCTGCCAAGTAATGCTGTGAATTGTATTAAATTCCTTTGAACTGGGGGCCTGGCTGTCCATCACCCCTTGTTTCAGAGTTCATAAGCCCGATGAGTGCATAGAATAGGACACCAAACGTCTGCCCTGTCTCTGGCCAAAGTGAAGGTGCCTGTGAAGGTGAAGAGAGTAGTTGGGATAGTCCCTGAGATGTGTGGCAAGGTCAGGCAAGTTGCAAGAGCACTGCAAAGGTGATGTGAGCAAGGTGTGGATGCATGACCTTGAGAAAGTGTGGGGACGACTTTGGGATTGGTGCCTAGTTCTGAGGTATTTGTGAGCAGAGGTCTTTTTCCTCATTGTCTGATTCTCGCTGTGTCCTGAGAAGTGTAACATATACGTTCTTTATATAAAAAAAAATAATAATAGTTGTATCAAAGAAATACCTGATTTGTCAGTTGTCGTCTTACTTGGGAAGATCTGCTGCTTTATAAGCATAGTCTCTGTCCTTGATTTTTTTTTTTTTCCCCTTATCACTTTGTTTTTCCATCCACTAAGAAAAGTTTCATTGCTCTGAATGATTTGTTGTGGGTTTTTTGTCCTCATGGCAGAAGGAGAACAACAGGGTGCCAGACTGCTTGTAGATTAAGATACGTTAATTCAATTGCTGCCCAGAGGTTGTGCAGTACTTCAATAGTATGATACTTTTTACATACATTTTACAGCTTTACTTTTACTTTGGTGGAAGAATTATCTGTGTCTAAGGCTTGGAGACTTCTGCGCCCAGCTGCGTCTGCCCTGGAAATGATACAAATTTTATTCTATGGATGACAGACAAATGAAAATAAGAAGTGCTATAATAGAGTTTTCTTTTGGCATTGCAGGTGCATCCTCTGCTTCCAGGATCAGTGACTGTAATGATTCATGACTTGTGTTTAGCTTTCCCAGCACCAGCTAAAGCTGAAATTTATGTATCTGATATACAGGAACTGTATGTCCGAGTTGTTGACAAGGTTAGTGGCTTTGAAACCAGTGTTACTAGCTGATCCAGATTTGCACCGATTCCTTGTGCTGATCATGAACACAAAGATGAGACATGTACAAGACGATACGATGTGGTGGTTAGGGCCCTCAGCTGCAGCTGTATGACCGTAGAGAAATAGTTTGATCTCCCTGTGTTTCTCTTTCTCCCTCCCAAATTTATCCTTTGAGCTTATAATTCTTTCAAAGTATGAAGTGTCTCTTACTTCATGTTCTGTGGGGCAGCAGTCTCAACTTCTGCATTTACGTGGCAGTGCTAATTCATAATTTATGTGAACACGCTAATTTACATTTCATGTTGTTTAAAGTGCATGAGAGCAATTCTTTTAGGAGTAGGTTTTGCCCCAAGGTCATTTTACATATGTCATGCTTTAAAAAATGAACGAAAATAAGTTACACAAACTAAGTGTTGATGTTTCTGGGTGTTTTAATTATGCCCTTGTCAGATGAAAGACCTGAATTCATTTATTTAATTTGACGCTAACCATAGCTGGCAGAGATTATTTCTAAAATCAGTGCTAATCTAACCCTGAGGCTTTATCTCTAATACCCTGCTAAAAGTGTAATACCAAATAAAATGGAAACGTTTATGCTAATAACTAAGGATAGTTTAAATGAAAAATGACTGAACGTGACTGTGTTTCAGGTGGAGATTGGAAAAACAGTTAAAGCTTATGTCAGAGTTCTGGATGACTCTAAGGAACCTTTTCTGGCAAAATACTTTGCTGTCATGGATCTAAAACTAAGGGCAGCGTCTCAGATTGTTTCGCTTGTGTAAGTTAATGGATTTTTTTTTTTATTGATCTGCAAATGTGTTTAATGACAGAATAAACAAAAATCGACTAAAGGTATTGGCTTGGAGGCATGGTAGTATGCAATGACAGAGATTTTATTTTATTTTTGTAAAGTTCTAATTACCTGCTAAATGGTAAAAAATGGTTATTTGTAGGGAAATTGCCTAAGCTAACAGTCTAAATCTTGTTGACTGATGAATGGGACTGTATTCATACGCTGTAATATTTAATGAGCTTTATGCGTCTTGGAAGCGGTGACTTGGCAAATAATGTCAGGCGGAGAACTCTGTGAGGACGTAGCTCATGTTATCAAACTCATTCTGTCTGTTACTTAACCTTTTAGAAACAGGTAGGCTAAATCATCCCGTTGCCTCGAAGCTCCTTATTTCCCAAGCTCTAAATACAATGACTAAAATAATGGAAAAAAAGCTTTTTTGGGCTGTTGATTTTTAGTGTTGAGATGATCAGTAGCAATCATTCTGCTTTGTATGGGGAAGTGTGTGTGCGTGTTTGCGTCCACCATGCAGTACTGCTTGGCTGTAGCTGTCCCACTCCATTCAACGGCGTCATGGCATGTAACCAAGGCTTGTGCCACTATTGTCTGTACTGGTCAAATTGTTAGTGGGCTGCCTGGCAGAGCTTTGGTCTGTACCAGCCAACGCTCTTGTTTGATGTTCATTGCAGGTATTTCATTTTAAGATAAAACACAGGCTACAAAGAGGCATTTGATGAAGTTACATGTAGAAATGTGATGGTTACCTTAATTTTGCTTAAGGCATAGTCACTTAGTCGTCCTAATGATAAAACTGCTATGCACTAAGTCCTTTGCATTTGTTATTTATATAACTTATTCAGTGAACTTCTCTATTTTAATGTGTTTCTTTGCTACAGCCCACTCGGTGAAGCTCTTGATGACCATACTGCTGCTTTTCTAGTGCACGGGGTGGCCATTGGTCAGACTAGTCTTATGGCAACTGTTGCTGACAAAAGAGGACAAAGAATCAACTCTGCTCCACAACAGATTGAAGTAAATAATTTCAGATAAAATACATGCTTAAAGAAAATCTAGGTTATGATAGAACAGAATAGTATGTTATAGTTAATTTATAGTACATTAATTAATTTGCCAGAAAAAGTAAACAGATTGTTCTGTCCGGAAGTTATCCAAATGCTAGTCTGTTTCAGATTTCATGGCGTTTTTTAACTGCAAGTGATGAGTAAAGTTTCTGTATGCTGAATTTACTGTGGTTAAGCAAGTGAAGACCCAGTTTTACAGCTGTATGTACTGTTTTGTGACATAATTTGTCTGATTGAAATAGCATGAACACAAGTATTCATATTTCTGTTTAGGTCTTTCCCCCATTTAGACTACTGCCAAGGAAAGTGACCCTAATTATTGGGGCCATGATTCAGGTAAGGCATCTTCTTACCGATTTGCTTTGTTTCTTTCATAATATCTATTTTAAAATAAAGGTTTAGAACTCATTTTTCAGGAGCAGATATTCAGCTTGGCAATTTAGCTACATTTACACTGAGTACTCCTCCTGACAAGAATAGTTTCATTCCTGAGCCACCTTCCATTTTACTGTATTGCTGGATCAAAGGTTTCATATGTATTTGTGTCAGTGGAGTGTCAGCTTTTGCGGTGTTAAAGACCAGCACACATTTAATAAATCTGTCACCTCCATGAAATTACGCATAGTGGGCTAGGTCTACCAGCTGAAACACAGAGCAGAGCTGTACCATGTGTGGTGAAGAGAAAGTAAGGTAGGTTTTCTCTGAAACTTTCTGGGCTGGATGTAGCATCAGCCTATTACATTCTACGAAGCACATAGTTCACTTGTGTGCTTAGCTCACGTATTTCCCAGTCCACCACCATGCAAGGACCAGTGTGGAGGAGAAATAAGCCCTGTGATGCTCTGAGAAGGTTCAGACAGCTTTTCCTTGCTGAAGACATTGTGGTGCTGAGCACGGAAGGGATGTACTCTCTAGCATTAACGAGTACAAATATCTGATGGGTTAATTTTAGTTGTTCTGTGTGCTATTAATTATAGATCACTTCAGAAGGAGGCCCTCAACCTCAATCCAACATAATTTTCTCCATCAGCGATGAGAAGATTGCATCAGTGAACAGCACTGGACTTGTCAGAGGATTGGCGATTGGGAATGGAACAGTAGCAGGATTGGTGCAAGCTGTTGATGCAGAGACAGGGAAGCTTGTCGTGGTGTCTCAGGTAGTGTTTTATGATAGTGTTTGAGGCTGAAAGAGGCTCTCTAAATCATGGGTTTGGCCCAAAAGGGATGAATAGTCTTTTTGCATTAGTAATATTATCATGTGTGCTAGATTCCTGGTTTCCTTAAGGGGATGAAAAATCGGTGTTTCTTACTCCCTGGCCTGTGAATTTATGCATGTGCTGACACAAGTGATACTTTCAACAGGTAGCTAAATCTTGCTGTAACTTAAAACAAAGTTCTACTGATAACTTGGGGAGCTGTTATGAGCAGTCTGGTATCTTTAGAGTTGATCTATAAATCGAGAAAAGTGCATCTAAAGAAGCCTTTCTGAAACAGCAGAAGGTTGTCCTTGCCTGCATCGCCTCACAGTTTAGCAGCATCTTATGTCAGTAGAAGTCAGAAGGACACTGTTGCATAAGAAACGCTTTGTCTCTTAAGCTATAGGCAGGCTGTATAGAAAGCTGTCATTCCGTGCTGTGGTCTGAATCAGTCTACGAAGTTCAAGCAGAACATTCCTGATATTCCATCAGAATCTCTGTCCGTACAATTTCCTGCTAGCTGGGTGTAAGGTTGCTGCTGAGCAGGCCTATCAGGGAGCACAAGTCCCTGGGACTTGCAGGAGACTAAGAACAATGGAACTTGGGCTAAGTCTTATGGCTCTTTGTTCGAGGTGAAGGCAGGACAGCTGCTGCACACCACAAAGCTCTGCTGCTAGAAAGATGTCACTGCAGGCCAAGAGGAGACAAAGTAATTTAAAAAAACCAAAAACCTGTGCTTTGTAATGCTGGGGCAGCAGTCTGCCTTGATGCTGTGGCAGGAAGCAGGATGAACTTAAAAGCTAAATCTGCTGCCCAGTGAGGTCCGGGTCTCACCTTTCCTTCCCAGTGTACAGTAGGAATAAAATCTATCAGGAATGTCAGTTTATGTGAAGAGGAGACATCAGAGTATCACGTATGTCATCCTTTTATTCTTGATTGTCCTGTTTGCTGCTTACCATTCTCATTTCCTTCGAATAGTGTCGAGGTCTTCCTTTACCTGCTGGGGTTATTCATCCCCCTGCTCCTAGGGACCACTATGATCTAGCCCCTTGCAGTCTGTCACCTCTCAGCTCCATCATTCCTGTCATCAATAATTTTGAGCAGAGCTTTTATGTTTTTTGATTTAGGTAGAATTTTTAAATGTCTATCAATTCACAAAGTTAATGCTTTTGCAGTTTTTTGTACAGTCCTACTGAATTATGTCCATCTGTATTTTCTGTGATGAGTCACGTGCAAGTCACATGGTAACAGCGATTAAATAACGATAAAATAGTGACCGGATCCTGAAAGTGAAATATAGCTCCCATTTGACAAGTGCTTACAATGTCTCCCCTTCCTCCTTTTTAGGACAAAGTGGAAGTTGAAGTAGTACAGCTGATGGCTGTTAGAATTCGTGCCCCAATTACACGAATGAAAACTGGTACACAGGTTAGTTGATTTATGATTAGCTTTTAATGCCTTAAAATTTTAACCTGCAAGCTGTGACCATTCTGGTAGGTCGTCTGATAATACCACTCTGGCTCTCGGAGGTGTTTCCTGCTCTGGGGGGATACCACTGCTCCTGCAGGAATGCATGTGCTGTCAGTGGAGAAGCTCCAGAGCTGAACATATTAAAAGAGAAATCAGGACAAGTTTACCTTGTACACCAGACTGATTTTCAGAAATTCAGGCCCTGCTGAACGTATAGTATGTCTGCTATATCCAAAACAACAGATAGTGTTCATATTATGTTTTAGTAAGTCTATGTTTTGAGAGTCTGTATTTCCCCTATTAGTTACTCATTGCAAAATGGCTGGTGATCCTAGCTCATTGGTCCCGGGTGAATGAATAGCTTTGAAAATCAAAAATAAAAAGCTGAAAAATTCCTTGTTTGTGTTTATATGTTATGTTGTCTTAATTTTTAGTTGGAAGGGAATGGGTGGAGAGGGACTTTTTACAAGGGTGTGCAGTGATAGGACGAGGGGGGAACGGCTCTAAACTAAAAGAGGGCAGATTTAGATGAGATATTGGGAAGAGATTCTTCACCATGAGGGTGGTAAAACACTGGAACAGGCTGCCCAGAGAAGCCATGGATGCCTCCTCCCTGGCAGGCCTCAAGGCCAGGTTGGATGGAGCTCTGAGCAACCTGGGCTGGTGAAAGGGGTCCCTGCTCATGGCAGGGGGGTTGGAACCAGATGAGCTTTAAGGTCCCTTCCAACCCAAACCATTCTGTGATTCTGTGTTTTCCAGAGCAGAGTTACAGGGAGATCATCCAGATGTAAAAAACATAAGAATGTATGAATTAACTAAGGTGAAGTGATTTGATGCTACAAATGGGGCAAAAGAATTATTGAACTAATCTTTTCTCATGGAAAACTGGTACTTGTTTTTAGTAGAGCATGTAGCAAATGAGAATAAACCAAAATTTACTTTTTACAAGTTGGTGGTTATTTGAGTCTTCTGCATGATAAATTCTTGCAACATACACAGCAGCCAAATCATTTTCTTCATAAGAAGTACCGTCTCTTGATCAATGAATTTCAAGTATAATTATGTGTGCTCTGTGGAGGTTTGGTTAGCATCCTAGAATTACCTAAGAAAGCTGGTTTTTCTGTTTCTAGATGCCAGTTTACGTAATGGGCATCACCGGCAGCCAGACTCCTTTTTCATTTGGCAATGCGGTACCGGGGTTAACGTTCCACTGGTCTGTCACAAAGAGGGATACTCTGGATATCAAGACAAGACACAGTGAGGTAAATTTTGTGTGTGTGTGTATGTGTATGTATGTGTACTTGTATGTATGTGTATCTTGGGAAAAGGAAACTGCCACATAATGGGAACTGAGAAAATATTGTTCCTTCCACTTACTCAAAATGAAACAGCTATTGTCAATGTTGGGTGTTGTGATTCCTCTGCATCAATGTCAACTTGCTCCAGGAATAAAATTTTAATCATTTTCTTCTGTCCAAGGCTTCTTTTCAGCTTCCTGCAAAATATAACTTTGCAATGGATGTTTATGGCAGAGTAAAAGGAAGAACAGGCTTGAAAGTTGTTGTGAAGGTCCTTGATCCTGCAGCCAACCAGTTTTACAACATGGCAAGAGAACTGTCCGATGAAATCCAAATTCAGGTATGATGATGTTCGTCACAGTTAATGTTTTAATATCTCTTTCAGAGCTGAATTAAAGTCTCTATTTGAAGTCAAGAATTTGAAATGCGAACGAGTAGTTCCAGCTTTGAGCCCTTACTCTTGTTTGTATAACATTCTGCTGTTTAGAAACCTCCAAGTGCCCCAAGTTTTGCTAAGGTTTACATTGAACAGTCACACGCTGGTGTGATGCCTGAAGGAAATTCAGGAGTTAGTTTTTGTTGTAGACCCCCTGAAACTGAGGTGACTTGTCTTGTGGATAAGCACTGTTAGAGCTGTAAAAGAACTTTGCAGCTGTAGTTCCCCTCTGCACAATAACACTTCTTGTCTGTAGTGCTTATCATACGTGTCTAAGCAAAAGCATGTTAATTTGGATCAGGAATTAGCTTCTGAAAGGAATCTCCTGGTTGTTCCCACTTACTGTGCTTTGGGGGAGCAGTTTCAAAGTATGTGAGCTGGATTCCTTTAGATGGAACAAAGCTGGGAAATGTGCTTGAGGGGTGCACCTTATGTGGGCATTCAGTTCATGGGCTTAGATTTGGGGGAGTCTAAAGTAACGTGGGTGAACATGGGGTCTCCAGCACCATTTCACTTGACAAACCTGCTTTTTTCATACTGCTTCAGGCTATGGCTCTAGCCGTAGAAATGAATGCTCTTCAGAATAATTTGTGTAAGATGCTGCCATCGTCGAATATTAATTTTTAATTTTCTGGTTTTTTACTATATATTATACAAGGTAAAAAAAAAAAAGCATGTTACAGTTTTATTTGAGTGTTTTTGTTTTGAAGGTGAAATAACTGGAAATAGTTGCTGCACACAGCATTAGGCTAAAATGCCTTTTGTTTTCCAGGTGTTTGAAAAACTTCATCTAGTCACTCCAGAAGTAGAAGCAGAGCAGATCTTAATGTCACCAAATTCCTTTATTAAACTTCAGACAAACAGGTTAGTGATCAGTTTTCATACTGTGGTTTGTGTCAACAGTTTATCAAAACTGTAAAGCAATTCTTTTTGAAGTAAGCTGTTTCAGTCTTTGAAAGAGTATCGCAGTACATCCATGGAATACACAGCTTACCTGGTGATTAATAGTAACTTATCTGTACTCTCAGGCTCTGTCAAATCTTGTATTAGTTAGGTTGTAGCTAGAAAGTTCGTTCAATATTTGGAACTTTAGATCCTTATTTTAAAAGATGCTGACTCAGTTAAAGCAGTAGCCTGCTTCCACTAGAGTTTTTTTTTATGGGCAGTCAAGGCTTTATGCAACATACTTCTCGGTATTTCTTATACAGAGACTATGACTAGATCTGGAGATTAAAATGTCCTTACCCAAATGAGAAGCCCTTTTTACAGAGTTTGTTTTCGAAGGCTGACATTTCAGACTCATTTCAGGCTTGAAAATTGGTTTTCCTAGCATGCAAATTGGCAGATATAGACAATAGGACATATGCTGAGGGCGAGGCTTCTAGATGCATTTACTGTTTAGGGGGAGGTCACTGTTAGTTTCAGTGGAGCTCTGATGAGCATGGTCATTCAGCATCTGCTTTTGAAACAGTTATTTAGGAGCCCTGTCATTTGTAGTCACTTACTAATGTGGTTTTGCGATCTCTGCTGAGCCGTTTTTCTGATTAATTAGTCATTAAGTTGCTAGATACCAGTTTGTACGTTTCCTTGTCCCATTATCTTCACTATCCGGTGTTGAAGCCCTTCTGTCTGAACTCTACCACCAAAACCAATGACACTGTTGCCAAGAAAAGGGCAACTAAAATCCAGCTTTAATGCTTTTTTCCTAGTATAGAGTATTTCTATCTCAGTGGAGGAGCTTGGGAGAAAAAAATACGTTTACAGATCTTTCAGAAGATGTGATAAGTGATGTTTAAAAGTAGCTAATGTCTCAGAATGCCCACTAATTGTAGTTTATGTATTTGCTCACTTCATTAATATCCGCATACCATGGTGAGAGTTATTCCAAAAATCACCTTGTCTATAAAACCTTTTCCAGGAAACTGAAGAGATCCACTTAATCACGTCCCTGACTTTGTCTCTAATGCCAGCATTAGCCCTGGCAGACTCATCTCCCTCAAAATATTGTTTACAGAAAATGACGACAGAAGCTGCCTGTTGTATGTAATAATGCCTCAGCCATTATTATTTGGAATCAAGTTTGCATTAGTGAATGATGACACTGCAGAGCAGTGGATGGGAACTAGATTTTGATACATGCCTAAAGCCAGAGAAGACTTCTAAGTGAGCTTGAACCAGAACTTAAACTTTTCTTTCTTAGGCTAGAACATGGGTGTTTCAGCTTTTATTGCAAACATGTGGAAGAGGCACATACCAAACAGCAGTATTTTAGATTTGCATAATATATTGGTCTAAATAAGGATTTACTCATTTAAGGGGGTCCCCTGGCTTTATGTTTTTCTGTTTTGTTTGTTTTCTTAAGGGACCGAGTGGCTTCACTGAGTTACCGTGTCCTGGATGAACCAGAGAAAACCCCTGTTATAAAAATGGATGAGAGAGGTTTCCTTAACTCTGGGTCTTTGATAGGATCATCAACAATTGAAGTGATTTCACAAGAATCATTTGGGATCAACCAGACCATTGTAGCTGCTGTTAAGGTAGTATTGTCTCTCTTTCTTTGCAGTTTTCTGTCAGAAGTCTATCTTTACTACTGCAAGAGGGATGGCTAACTGCACATTTTGAACTGTACTTATGTGAAGTATGGGGATTAATAGTCAGTTCTGAGCCTTGGAAAAGAGTTTAGTATACTAAACTAGATGGGTAAACATTAAATCCCAGCAAATTCCTAAATTTGGTACACTTTACAAAAAGTCCTTTGTGTGAATGTGCCTTAAAAATTAAAAAAAAAAAAAGTTTGTCATAAAAATCTCTTAGAAAGTTGATAATTACAGAATTTCAAGTACAGGTAGATGTTAATGTCATGAACATGGAGTTGCAGTGTGTGAAAAAGGTAAATATCACACACCTGTTGTGATGTACCTAAGTGATACCTAGATTTTCAAGACATTAGAGGTATAATTGTGCAGTGCCCCAGAATTTAATTTTCTCTGCCATTTCCCAGCAGTTCAGCTTTTACGTATAATGAGAATCTCTGCATGAGAAAACCTATCTTATCAGATGCAGTAATTTAGCTGCTGTTGCCTGTATTTGGTGAGCTGGCAAGGAGCACGTCCAAGGCTGTCCTGTGTGCCTGAGGTACACTGAAATGTGGGTGCTTCAGGGAAGGACAAATCTGTAGCAAAACTCAATGGTTTTTTTCCCAGCTAAATGAAACATCTTTCTTTCTTTCTCAAAACTTCATCTGTTGATTGAATACCGTTAGGTGAAGTCTAATGTATCTTACTCGTTGGGTACTTAGGACTCTCACACTCCTTCACTTCGAATGTCGCTGTGCCAAGAACTTTCTACATCCAGCAACATGAGCCTCGAGATACCCACTGCTCTGCTTCCTCTTATCCCTTTTAACTCTGTCAGCATCTTTCCTGTGTCCCGGCTAACGGAGAAAGATATAGAGTTGAGTGCTGACTTCAAATTATTTGTGAGTTTAGTTATTACAGACAGTGTGAAGTGGCTAGATATTTTGTTTGAATTTTGGTTTTTACCATAATGTTCAGCTTTGTCTGTAGGACAGGATGTAGGTCTGTCGTCCTGGTTGGAGAATGAAAAGAGAAATGGTGGCTTAGTTTCCTAATGCCACTCCTGCTGCTAGCTGGTGGCAGTGAGTTTCTGCAGCTCTGTTATGGATGACCTTGTTTCTTCCCTTCACTGCTGGATCCGGCGAGTGAAAGACTTCTGATGAGTTTGGGGTTGGCTCAGATGACATTCAGTCAGCATATAGTGGTACTGAAGTGAAGTTCTCCCTTTGTGCCTTCTTCCCATACACGGTTAGGATGGCGCAGAACTGTGGAGGCAGTGCACTGTGGTGTTCAGCTTCTGAGCTCTTTGTAGTAGGAACCGTTGCAGTTCAGCATATTGCACAACTGATTTGTTTTCCTGTTAGGGCTATACCACTTTTATGGAAATAATATTTTTAACCTCATAGTAACCCCAAGAGGTAGTACAGTGCTGCTCCCTTTGTTTTATGGATGAAGAACTGAGAGAGTTTGAGTGGTTTTGCTGAAGGTCATGTAGAAGAACTTGTGACAGAGCAGGAGAGGAGCTTGAATCTGTTGTGTCATTCTAAGGCGGAGTTCTCTCCTTCACAGCGTCCTTCCCTTCAGAAGTTCTTGTTTTGTCTATTTACAACTGTACACAATTAAGAACCCAACTGCTGCAGCAGTGTCACTTAACACTTAGACCTTCAACTTCGCTCGAAAAAAAGACCAGCTTATATAAGGCAAGGAGGACAGTGAAAGTAAGGAGTGACAGCGTGCTTAGTGTGGGAATAAGCTAAGAGCTTGCCCGTACCAGCTGTACTCAACTGAATATTTTTTTAAAAAAGAAAAATACTTTAAAAACTGAGGTGCTTTAACAGTAAATAGCTGTTTTCATCAATATTTAAATTTAGCAGTTGTCCCTTGTGGGACTGTTTCTGAGAGTTTAAAGCAAAGCAAGCTTGAATATCTGTCAGGGAAATGGCATTTTTGTTAGCTTGTAACCTCAGCTGGTTGGGCAGATGAATATATGCACTGATATTTTAAATGGTTATATCAGCCTGTGGAGTAGACAGCTGTATATACTGATATTCTAGCCACTTTTTTTTTTTTTTCACGTTCACCAAAGATGCTGTTTGCTTAAGGCCAAATTTGTCCTTTCCTTTTTAAGTTTTGACATGTACCTTTTCAGATTGCAGACTGTTACATTTTAGCTGAGCCTCTTAGGTCAGAAAAAAGGAATTTTCCTACAAGATAAGCTTGAGGGCTTGTTTTAAAATAGTTTTCTTTATGTTTGAGGGCTTTTGCTTTCTTTATCCTTCCATTATTTATTTTCCAACAGCTGTAAGAGAAAGAACAGATACAGTTGTTTTTGTTGGGTAATTTTGCTCGTTAACCTAGATAAATTAATCAAGAATTGTAGTATGTTATTTAAAAAATCTAAACAAAACAAATGGTTGTGAAGTCTTTGTCTTCAGACAAACTTCCTTCATTGGAGTGTTACTGCAAAACCGTGGGGGTGTGCACGTGTGGATGATCCAGCAGGCTTTCCTGAAGAACGTGGAGCAGAAGGCCCTAACTGCAGTCTCGGTTGAGGAGAGGCATTGAGGCCACACGACGCAGCCTGCTGCCCCGTTAGGGTTTGTCGGATGCCAGTTCTGACGGCGTTTGTCGCACTTCACTTCCACCGGCCTACGCCTCGGCGGGCAGCCTGGCTGCAGTGTCGTACGGCCAGCAGTCGCAAGGCCAGCGTGCCCAGGGACGGGTCGGAAAAACCACCCCCGAATGCAACCCGAGGAAGGCTCGTGGGTGGTGTTCCTCCCTGCCTCTGGGAGCCCTGCTGACAGACCCCTGTTTGGGGGGCAGCAGCTTGTAGTGTCTGTGATGTTATTTAACAGGGGTCACTAGGGAACAGCTTTGCAGCTATTGCTTGCGTTTCCTCCGCTGGACAAACCTTCGCTCAAACAGAGCCAAGGCTGTTAGAAACTCTTTGTATCATCTTGGCTTTCTCGCCTGGGGCAAGGGCACTGGGGAAGCAGTGACCAATTTGTGCCCTTACTCTCACATACATTGCAAGTTACTCTGGTTCTAGTAACTGGGGGATGAATTACACTTTTTATTTCAAGAATTACTGGGAGAGAAGTCTAGGGGCAACTTGTTCGCTTGCATATCCAGGCAGTCCTAACAGTTTTAATTTATAGAATAATAATGTAGTCTCTGAAGTCTGTGATATGTGTTTCTGCATCATTATTGCTTGCTTCAGTTCCCAGTGCTATTAGAGAAAAATAGTAAGAAATATCTGGTGGGAGGGTGTAAAGAAGACAGAGCCAGACTTTTCTCAGCAGTGCTCAATGGCAAGGCAAGAGGGAATGTGCAAAGACTGAAACACGTGAAATTCCGTCTGAACACAGGACAGCACTTTCTTACTGTGGTGGCTGTTGAACACTGGCACAGATTGACCAGAGAGATTCTGGAACCTCTGTCCTAGGAGATGCTCAAGACATGAGGGGGGGCTGAACTAGACAATCTCCAGAGGCCACTTTCGACCTCAGCTATTCTGTGATTCTCTGAAATATATGTATTGACGATAAAAGCTCCATGTCTCAGTACTGGCATAAGGCTAAACATATAGCAAATGGTTCAGAACAGAAGCTTTGTGTACTTGCATAAGAACAACCATTTTGGATTACTGTTTTTATAGAGTCATCAAAAAAAGTAATTTGATTTTGCATTTCACTGCTGATGTTTTTACAGGTCTACCCCATCTCATATCTGAGAATCTCCATGAGTCCTTTTCTGCACATACAAAACAAAGAGGCAGTATTGGCTCTCCCCCTGGGTGTGACACTGACATTTACAGTCCATTTTCACGATAACTCTGGAGATACTTTTCATTCACATAATTCTGTGCTCAACTTCGCCACAAACAGGTAGGTATCTAGCATAGGTGTTAATTATAGAGAACAAAAAAGGCCAAATATGCATAGCCCAGCCACAGCAAGGAACAAAGATTGTTGCAAAGATATCAAGTGAAGATACAGCTTGAACTGGGATTAGCAAAGAAAGGAGTTTGTCTCAGGTCTTCAGAGGCACCTTAGCAGAAAGAAGAGCTCCAGTTAGCAATCGATAGTCTCTAGCAAGTGGAAAGTTGCCCAGATAAACATGATCCCCAGTGGGGCGTGCTGGGGTGCATTTCTGCTTTAAGTGACTCTGAATCATCAGACTGCATACATCAGTGGCCTATGTAAACAATTGATCTTCTTAGCATTTGCCTCATCTTGCTGCTTTTTTCCGAGTGCTGTGTTACACTGACTCACTTAGGCCTTACATAAGATGGTGAACGTTCTGGATCAGGAGCTGTCTCTTCAGATATGCTTGTACAGCCTTTGCACAGCAGAGCCAAGCCTCAAGAGGCCTTTTGGACTCTTGCCTCAAAGAATGATAAATATTATAAAACGGTCGTCTTTGGTCATTAGTAAGCAATCACTAATTCCATTACTTAGCTTGTTTTCTGCAGAGCACCTTGCAGTTGTAACACAGTGATCGTGATTAAAAGGGAAAAAACCAGGGGTTTAATGCAAGATTTTCTCATTCTCCTACCTAAATAATCTGCAGAAATTTCTGTAGCATACAGAGAAAACACTGCCCTAGCTTCCAGAACAGACATGACGGAGCTGCTTCAGCACAGGGCTAATTATTAGCCCTAGAGAGAGGAGCACTGCTCGTTAGCCTCAGGTGCTCGCCGTGGTGGCCCAGCTCTGTCGCTGCCAAGACGTTCACTGTCTCTGTGCTGCTGGGGTGGCAGTCTCTGTGCTGGGTGCACTTACTGGAGCTCCTCGTGTCAGCACGTTTCGAACGCTGCCTTTTGGTAAATACCACAAGTCACAGTGAAATGTGATTTAGCATTTGAAGTTATGGTTGGAAAGCTGTATGTTGGTGTTTAAATTTCTTTGCTTCTTAACTCCCTGAGAAAAGGGAGAGGATACAGATTACCTCATTCTAAAGTTCTACAATACTTGAAATTAGGAAGTAGTTCTCATACATAATTATGACTGCAGTATTTCCTCAACATAATGATGTGAGAACTGAAATTTCCCTCAGTAGCACCTAAATCATTTTTACATTTTCCTTATTTTGTCAGACTTCATTAGCAGATAACCATTGTTGAAAACAAGAACTCAACCATCTAAACAGAGTTCAATACCTACTATTTATTGTAGAGCTAATGCCATGAGCAAACTTGCCTAATACAAAAGCATTTCTTTTTATCTGTAGGGATGACTTTGTACAGATTGGGAAGGGAGCTACAAACAACACGTTTGTAATCCGGACTGTAAACGTTGGTTTGACCTTGCTTAAAGTCTGGGATGCAGAGCACAGTGGAATTGCAGACTACGTCCCGCTGCCTGTGCAACACGCCATTTTTCCTGAGCTCGTAGATGTGGTGGTAGGGGATGTCCTCTGTCTGAGTACTTCACTGATGAACCAAGAAGGTACGCTGCACTTCAGTCGCTGTGTTTTTGCAGCTATATAATTTGACATCAGTGCGACTTTCTCGTTCTGAGAAAGCCTAAATGAATAATTTATGATGTTCGTTGAGAATCAAATGTCACTGTTCTTGTTAATGATAAAAATAGGTTTGATCAACTCCTTTAATTTTAATTGTACCGTGCAATATGTTGCTTGTATTGAATTCACGAGTGTCAGAATTCAGGCATTTCCATTCCGTTAGCTTGAAAGGCTTGATTTTATAGGAATCCTGCGACTGTCTAACTTCGCTTACGCTACTCGATTTTTGGTACTAACGGGCTTTTGTCAGAGTAACTGCAGGTCAGTTTAGTGCTGGGCTGCCAGTCTACCATCACATGAGACCCTAGAATCTAGTTTCTGTGAGTGGCGAAGCGTGTTTGGTGGGTAGGACCATGCTGCCCATGCAGTGGGTGCGAGTGCTGAGGAAATGCTGCAGGTAGCACGACGGTGTTGAACAGTGTCCGAACGGTGTGTCTTCCCAGGCCCGCCGGGCGTCTGGAGCTCCTCCCTGGGGAGTGTTCTTCAAGTCGACTCCAAGACAGGCGTAGCAGTGGCAAGGGATTCTGGTGTGGTCACTGTCTATTATGAGATTCCTCGATTACTTAAAACGTACAGAGAGGTGAGGCACTCTTAAATCCTACCAGAACTGCTGATGTTTGTTTACTTCAGGTGCTTTTTCACCAAAAATGTATTCTGTCATGACGCTGTTGTTATATATATTTAGAAACATTCTTTTTAGAGGAGAAAGTGTTAAAAATGCAAATGGTTGGAAAGTATTCAGTATGTATCCAAATGCATAATTTTTTTTTAAAATCATCTAAGTTAAGGAGGATAATTTAGCATAATATTTTCTATTGTTAGCCTATACTGTTCTTACAGTGTACATTTTTATTTCTTTGCTTGGCTAAGTTGTTTGCAGATGCTAAACAGTTTTTGAGTATGGCTGCTTTTATGAAGGAAGTTTCACGACAGGGTGAGATGCCAACATGAAGTTTCTGAAGTGTTGTACCATACTGCGATGCATCACTGATCAGAACCACTCGAATTATTATGTTTATCTACAGTGCAGTCGTACCGTTGACACAATTCACTGTATCAGCTAACATAAGCACTAGATATTCTTTTTAAATTAAATTAAACAGAGCTTTATGCCTATTAACTTATGGGTGCTGGGTAGGGAAAAAAATGATTTTACTAGCTGAAATTGCCTTGGAAGGCAGTTTCTGAAATCAGAGAAACGCAGGATTTCTTATAAAGAGAAACACGACCTCTTGGAGTCTCCTCTTCTGTTATGCATACAAGGATGTGTGTGTTTCACAATCGATTCAGTCTGGTTATGCCTTAATTTTTATGTTAAAACAGGTTTTGGTAATAGCGTACTTCATCTTTTTTCAGATACTGGTTAATACACCTCAGAGGACTACAGCAGTGCATGTAAGTGGAGCGAAAACAAGCATACAAGGAGTTGCAGACTCAAAAGTGATCATTTCAATTGGGGAAAGAAATAAAAATTTGAAAGGTATGATGAAAAAAAAAAATCTTTATCCTAATCGTTTATTGCATATTCACGATAGGTGGTTTTGTGGGGGTTTTTTTGTTTGTTTGGTTTTAAGGGTCTGTGAAGCTGGTGCAGCAAGATCTCTATGAACCTCTAGTGCCTTTCCGGAATCCCAGGAGCTTGAGAAGAATCTTAGGGCCATGTTACAGAATTTGGAGGGTGTTCTTGGGGCACTATTAGGATATCACAACTAATAAAATTTGTAGCTAATAGAAGAGTCAGCAGTTAATAGTCAATCAGCTGATTGTTTGCTTATATGTTTAATTCCAGTTGCCTTCTTGAAGTTACTATTTTTTCTTACTGAGTGTGTTTAAAGTAGTTACTGTCCTTAAATATTTTACAGAAACTATCAGCAGTTAGAATCAATTCAAAGATTAAGCATCACCTTGTGTCCTCTAATAAGTTGTATTTTGTGTGATTATGGTTCCTTTTAGGCTTTTGCTTATCACTTAGCACTTGTTCAAATAGTATTTATTGTGCTTTGTGTAAATTATTAGCCTACCAGAAAACCATCTTACCAGATACTAAAATATAAATCGAGACTCCCAGGATGGTATAACAGACACATCTGAGCTGAAAATTCTCTCTAGTTCACTGTGCCCTGTAAATAAGTTATTGCTGTCAAAAAAAATCCCACAGCACATCAAACTTTCATTTGCTGTCTCTTTGGGATTAGACCTGAGATAGGACAGCTGTACATGATTTCCAGCTATTTTAAGATCATCATAACCTCGTGAAACTATTTCAGAAGGTGGCAGAATAACCTGATGTTTCAACCCGTGGTTTTGGTTTTAATTAATTAAAATTAATTACTTAGAATTTTCTTTGTTACTTAATTAGAGATTAGTTAATTTTTCTTCTTCCCTTTAGGGGAGTGCTTGCCTGCTCAGGTTGAAGCCATTGCTGAATTACAACCACAGTCCATTATCAATTGCCATCTAGATTTTAACAACGATGCGTTTGACTTCCCAGCACGTGATATTTTTATAGCAGAACCTGGTTTTGATGCAGTTTCAGGTAAGGCGAGACAAGATGCCACGCTCCTGGCAGACACTTGGAATTCTGCTGTGGTTTAGTCCGAATGCCCTTTGACCCAGCAGATTTCCTGCTGAAGCCTCTGAGCTTTGCTGTGTAGGATCGCAGGCTTCGGTGAGCTGTTTATATGTACTCTCCTTGTTCAGAGTTTTTTGTCTGTTGCAAAGACGTTTATTTGTTTTCAGAGAAAGGCAGAAATCAGTGGCAGCCCATTGCGTATGTTTTCCAGAGTTGTAATAGCAAGTCAGGAAGAAACTCAAAAGCATTATTTTGCTGGGGGGTTAGGGGAACAAACTTTAATATGTTTTTTGACCACAAATGCAGGTCCTAATTTGGCATGCTCTGTAGAGTCAAATATTCTTTGTGTTTAATGGTGGCCTTTTAAAAGCCCTGCCACTGTAGTTACTGCAGTATAACTAACCTCAAGGATTACAGTGAGGGAAATAGCGTAAATGTGAAAACCTGGTAGAAGTAATACATTTTGAATTCTTTGAATTCTGCAATTTGAAGGTTTCTGGAATTTATCATGCTTTCAAACTTTCCTATACAACGTGAGTGCTGTAATTTCTTACAAAAGGTAGAATTCTTATGTATCCCCAAAACAACATGAAATGGGGCTTAAAAGGAAAGGAAATCACTAGATACTGGGGAAATGGAAATAAAATTGTGAAAGTCTACATGTTGTGAAAGTCTACAACTGTAACATGATTTGAAAAAGAAGCAAACCATCATGGGCTGTATGGAAATAACATGAATTATCTGTTGGACTAGTCCCTGTTCCCATTGTGTAAAACACTATTATACCTTGCATAATAGTGACTGCCTCTGTTACTTCGTTAGGAAAAGAAAATAAGGGGAAAACATGTACCTAGCAAGTTCTGCTTGTTACTTATGCTTTCTATCTTCCATACTGGGGGAGTTTTTTTTCTCTCTTTATCACTAATAATAGACAAATAGGTCCCGTACGAGACTAGAAACATGATGAATATCTAGGTTTTAAGGACGTTTTTATGAATAGTAAACCATGTCTCCACAGAATTGATGACGGTGATAGTAACTGACTAAAATTCTAACATTAGGTGAAGAGAGCATGAAATAGGATGTTAAATTTTGTTTTCAGTAAAGCGTTTCTTTCAATATTAACATAAATGTTATATTCAAAGTGGAATTGAGTCTCGCTGGCGTGCTATAATAAAATGTGACTGGAAACTGCCATTTTAGGCAGTTTATCATGATGTTTAGTTTGGGACAAGAAGTATCTTGTGTTGTTTTAGTACTGGGATTGTGATGCTTGGCCAGCAGGCACACTGTCCTGTTTCAGCTGTGCGCTCCTGATTTTGCTGTTTGTTGAATTTTACCACCTTTTTTAGTTCTTCTCTAAAGAAGTCACAGAAATCTCACTGTGCATGGAGAAAAAACCATAAAGATGAGCAATTAGCAGTCAAACTGCTTTTGTTTTTGTAGGCCATTACACCTGTTCCATCACAATGCACAGGCTCACTGACAAGCAGCTGAAGCATCTCAGCATGAGCAAAACTGCGCTTAGAGTTACAGCTTCAGTCCAAGGCAGCCACTTCTCTGGAGAGCGGATCAGCACGGAGGTGCCATTCAATCCTGGGTTTTATGCTGACCAAACGGAAATTCTCCTAAGTAAACATTACCCAAGCTCTGATGTGAAAATATTTGGTGCCACTGAAATTCTTGATACCCTAGAGGTGAGTCTATCGCTGGGGAGTATCACAACACAGTTGAAAGCATTTGAACTGTTGCATGCAACTTTCTAACCCAAAGCTCTGCATGACAGCTTTCCTGTGTCAAGATTGCTCCTGAGATGATTTGGAAATACTCGGCTTGGAATGTATTTCTCCTCAGTTTTCACTTTTGATTCAGGGTGGTAGAGATATGTCAGGCTCACCAGCGCACTAACTGGGGTGTGTTAACCAGCTCTCAGGTGGGGAGCAGAAAATCTCCCTGGTCCCTCGCAGCAGCAGTAGGTTCTTGCTCGCTTACTTGTTTGACTGCCTGTGATTGGTGTAGCCCAGTGAGGGATGCTTTGATTTTTGCCTGCATGAGGTTAGCCCAGACCTGCAGAAACAGCAATTAATAGGGCAAACTTAGCAGCAAACAGAGATGAAGTGCTGCAGGCATCCCTGTAAAGTTACAACCGAGTCTGACCACTACCGAGGAGTGAGCTCTCTGTTTCTGTGGAGTAGCGTTTCTGAAGCAAGGCCTGGAAGATGGATGTGTGCTGTGCTTTCTCAAGCAGTCTCTTTCAGGCTGGTGTTGTTCCTCGACAGGTGAAATGTGGGTCAGCAACAGTGAAGGCATTTGAGAAGGAGAAATCCTACGGGCTGCCTAGTTATGTAGTCTACACCATTAGCCTGTCTGATCCAAGAGTGTCCAGCCAGGGATCCTTGTCAACCACTCTAACTGTCTCCAGTCCTGTGACTGAGCAGTCTATCACTATCCCAGTGACGGTGATGTACTTGACTGACAGAACCAGCGCACCAGCGAGACGTAAGTTTATCCTTAGACTTCATATGCCAGAATAAACCTCTTAACTTCCATTATTGTTCATGAGGGTATCAAATTTGGTGTGTTAAACTCTGAGCTGGCAGCTAACGGCATCATTGAGATGTAAGCTGCTCTCTGTGACCAGACGACTTGAATACAATTGCCATTATGACTGAAGCCGAACATATTTTCCTTTTGGGTCAGCCCAAGATACTCTGAGTTGGCATAAATATCCCAGTGCTAAAGTGTCTGAAAGTAATTTTTTTTTTTTCTTACTCTGCTTTTGTTTGCTCTCAAGCATGCCTTGTTATTTTGAAAGCATTAGCATTTTGGGGCTGAGAAAGTAAAGAACATGTTTAAGATGCTGTGTATCAATGTCTTAGGCCGTTATTGGCAAATTTTGAAGACTGCATTGGAAATAGTCACTAGAATCAAAGTTGTAGTATCTAAGTTGCTTACACTTACTTGCTATAAATAAAACCCTTATTTGGCTATTTCAGTTTAAGTTAAGAACTATTAACTCTTAAAGCAGATGGGAGAAGATGCTCTTTTAACTCAATATTGTCTCCTCTTAATCGATTCTACAGATGGAGCCAGTCTATTCCAGCACTTTCTTGATTCTTACCAAGTAATGTTCTTCACGCTTTTTGCACTACTAGCAGGGACAGCTGTTATGATTATAGGTAAGAGAATGAAAGGTTGCAGAAGTGTTTTTTTCCATAACTTCTTGCAATGCATTAGCTGTAAGATATGAAGGAATAATTTCCGTGCAAAATGATTTGGTTTTGTTGGTTTTGTTTCTTGTTTTTTACGATGTCTTGCAGCCTATCATGCGGTTTTCTCACCGAAAGAACAGCACAGTCATCCAGCATTTACCCCAAGGACAAGTCCTCAACACAGCCATAGCAGTAAGCAGCTGTTATAAATGAATTCATTCATTAGTCTAGCTATGGTGTTTGAATTGAATGTAGGATGGTACGACTATGAGAAAGCTTGTATACTGAATTATATTACAACAAGCACTGTGCCAGTTCCTAGGAAATTTGTTGTCCGCCCCGCTGCACCCCCGACCTCCTCTTTCCCCATTGTTAATTCTTTCGAAACTCTTGGCTGGCGGCAGCCACGTTGGACATAGGGAGTGGGCTGAAAGTGTAGGAATTCATGCAAATCACCAGCTGGGTAGAGGCGAGAGGTCCACAGTTCTGCTCCTGCTGAGGGGAAGTCAAGCCGAGCTCAGCTGTGCTCGGCAGCGGCTGGCTGGTCGCTCAGTCCATGCGACATCGATGCGCTGCAGTGCGTGCGGCGTCCATCTTGTGCCACCCGTGTGCTGCGAGGCCCTGTGAACGGGGGCTGCTGCAGGAGACGGGGAAGGGCAGGCCTCAGGGGGCAAAGGACACCGGTCTGTAGAAGACTTGGTGGTGTTGCTCAGGAAATAGTTCGTTCCTGCACTGATTTTGATCATGCTGTCATGTTTTGTCTGTTTTTTTGACATCATATTTATTCCCTGTTTTACCTGTTTGCAGTGTTGCAGAATCAAACTCTCAGAAATATGCAAAAGATACCCATTCAGTTGGGAGGTCTGTAATCAACAATGGCTATTAAAACAAAATTCACATTATTAAAGATATATTTCAGTTATGGTGAGCTGCAGTTCTGTTTGTAAAAATGCGTGCCTCCCGCTTCTGATAAAATAAGGCAGATCCAAACTGAAAGTTATTTGCTGAGGTGAAATGTCTTGTGTCCCCTCAGAAGACTTAATCAATTCTTTAATTAATTTCCTTAGTAGGAAGACCTTTTCTAGGTCTAGGAAGAATTTTGATGCTTATGTCTTTTCAACACGCAAGAAGCTAAAGGGCTTATTTCGCTTTGAATGGATCCTTAGGCTCGCTTGCCAGGTGTTCAAGCAGATGATCAACAGCAGTTGTTTGTTTCTTACTTCTTCCACTGTTCCTGAGTATAATTGGGGTGTTTTTTTTCTTCTTTACCCCCCTGTGTTCTAGGTTTTCCTGTATCACCTGTGCTTTCCCTCAGTCCTCAGTCCTCAAGCAGGCAAACAAGCCCATCATCCATGCTCTGGAGCACTGGTTATGGCTCACGTTAGAGACAGCAGGATTCGTCTTCATGCACTAGGGCTGGAAAGCTCAAAAAAAAAAAGTAAAAAAATCGGTGCCTTGAACAGTAGCAAATTTAAGAACTTTCACAGTTTCTATGTAATGCAAGTCATCTCTTGAAAGTAACTAGCTTCATAATTTTTTTTTTTTTTTTTTAGAGCTTTGCGAATGTTTTTTATTTCAGTGCTTCAGTTCCCTAAAACCTATTTTATCTGCTGTTTTATGCTCGGTTGACAACGATGACTGGACAAAAAGCAGTGTTTATGCTAAGCTAGCTTTCTTGAACTCTTCAAGCAGCTAGAAGTTATGTCTAAGTGATAGTGATAGAGGTTTTTTATTTACTTTTTGTAAAAGATAACTTTATTTTTAATGAACTTTTTTAAAAAAGGGAAATAGAAAAACAGGTCAAATATGAGCCAGAAATACAAAGGACTATATATTTCAAAGAATTATTTTTTTATTTTGAGTTCCAAAGACTCAGGAGTGTACTGCACTGATAAATGTTCTTACATTTAGCCTTACAATGTGATTCATCACTGTAATTTGCTGTTGGAACAACTGTGAATAATTTGGATGTTTTTTACAACAACAACAGAGAAAAACATGCCGATCTTATTGTGGCTTCCTTTGGGTACAACTGCAGTATTCCTTTCTTGTTACTGTAAGCACTTTTTTTGGACTGAGAATGTGAAAGCGTGTGCCTTCTAAGAGGACCTTTCTTCTGGTAGTAAATATTTTTCGTTGAAGGCAATTATCTTACCTGTGTTCTGATTAAATATAATACATTTATACAGGTCATTTCACATGTAGAAGTACCTCAATAGAAACTGAGCCTCCTTTTATTACCACTAGTCAGCTCGTGCACTGGAAAGTAAGGGGCTTGTTTCACCCTTACGAGTGGCCTCTCGGTGGGTTCAGTCTGCCTGTCCCTAAATGATACAGCCACACCCAGAACCTTCAGTTAAACTATACAGTAAGATACCACTGGTATGACCAGACTTGGGAAGATTTGAACCGTAATATCCTACTAATAAGTGCTCGTTTGTAAGTCAGTAAAATACAATGTAGCATTTAACTGTGTAAGTATTAATGTGGGGGTTTTTGGTTGACTTTTTTCTTTCTCTTGCTTGGCTAGGACACACAGATGTAAAATGCACAATTCTTGGTACATCAGAAAGTACTCTGCTAAACCAGGCAGTTGATCACCGTGTGCTCAGATATGTTTTGCTTTCTAAACGAGATGGCAGTGAGGTATGTTGACATGAACTTTTTTCCAAATTAAGTTTAAACAGATGAGAAGGAAGAATTCCAATTCTAAGGAAAAGTTCTAATTCTTAGTCCTAAAATGCTTCCCTGAGAATCTCAGTTGGAATCCTTTATTGTGAGGATTATAATCATAAACACAGCAACTTTTAATCCAGAAACAGTATTTTTCAGCTATCAGATAAGGGCTTTGTTTACGTGTAACAAGTATCACAGTTTTAATTGTGAAAAATATTCTGGGTGTCTGAACTCTCCTAAGGACCATAATGAAAGTCATCACTATTGTTCTGTTTCAAAGAACAAAATATTTCATGCGAAATATATTGTGCACAAACCTACGTGGGCAAACAGTCAGAGGAATGGAATGCAGACACAGTTCATGGCGTGCAGTTGTGTTTCATGCAGTGTTACAAAAAAGCAAGAAGGTTACATGTTGTTATATTGAGTTGTATGTAACTTATTGGCTAATTTTGGGAAAGCTGTGCCTTACGTGCTAGTACTACTTAAAATTGACTATTTGGATGTAAATAATCATTTGTATCTATTATTTAATAAAGTTAAGATTCCTTTAGTGTCCTGTTGATGAACTTTCTTGTGTTTCGGCTGTTCAGAATTTAGCACTAGACCGTATTATTTCTGCTTCACCTCCTACAGCCCCTCAGTACTTGCAGTCATGATTTTACACTCATAATTTTTGCTTTTGTTAACAATGTAATATCTTTAAGTATTTTGACAATTTTTCGTCTAGTATTTATTGTCAGGGGCCTTTCCCAGTTGTCACTAAGCATCTTCAATTCCTGCTGAAGTCGGTGGTGGCTGAAGAAGCAGCTCTTTGTTTTCCAAGTTTGTTCAGATTTCCCACTTGGTTCGTTTGGGTTTTTGAGGAAAGGTGTCATCTTTCTCCGCTTCCATTCAGAGAGAAATGAAAGGGCTGTGAATACCTCAGTGCTACTGCGATGAACATTTCTGGAATGCTTACAGCGAAGGTTTTGCTCTCCCCTTCTTTCTCTTCCCCGTTCAGCTTGCCAGCCTGGCGCTGAATGTCCTGACAACTGAGCTGCTCCGAGCGGTGGGAGTACTTTGGCAAATGCCCACTGTTTGTTCCACCTCTTTAGGCAAGTGGTTGCAGTCTGCTGGCGTGTGTCCTTGTGAACTGGGATATGCCACTGTCCCCATCCGGTATCGGGGAGGTTTCGATGCGATCCCAGGAGACGAGATTAAGATGCAAACGCAGTCATATGCCGTGCAACCTTGT
>Ga0065711_1029449_pt1 | contig 36165 bp, 26 predicted proteins | sample Hoacrofraction12_FD_59098 | JGI IMG/M metagenome (GOLD analysis project Ga0065711, IMG submission 59098) | Hoatzin crop microbial communities from Cojedes, Venezuela - Epithelial fraction 12 v2 (version 2) | ecosystem: Host-associated > Birds > Digestive system > Esophagus > Crop | place...
GGGGAGGAAAAAAACAAAACACCACACTTCCCTCTGCTCCCAGTGAAAAGAAACTAGAGCTATTAGATTCACTTCAATTGCCTCACCTGACCTGAAATGAACTCCCTCCCTCAGGCCTGTAAGAAAATTCAATTAAGAGGTCCATCTGTGAGGCAGCAGCTGAAGGGGAATTACTGTAGGGAGGTCTACATTTTCATAAAAAAAGAACCCCCCCTCCCTCCCCTCCTTCCTCCTCTATCCCTGATTAGGCCTGTCCCTAACCGCTAAACCACAAGTCCCCCCAATTAACCAGATCTGACCAAGTAGCTTTTATACGCTCCATTCAGATGTAGAAACACTATAGATTTGGTACATCCCTCAAACATCGCGGGGTGGGAGAGGGGGGAAGGAGCGGAGCACAGAGGTTGGGAATCAGAACAGCCTACCCCAGTTAAGCTGGCTGATGCAATGGGATTAATGGCTGCTAATATGCAAAAGACTTTGCTGGCAGTGAAAATAATCACCATAAGGCAACAACAGTGTGCAAGCGGCTTTAAAAATGCAGAGGTGACAGGGAGAAAAAGCTGGCTGCAAGTACCCTGCCTAGAAAGCCCTGCCAGCTTGCTTGCTGCACCCCAACCCCTGGCTGGGCTCTTATGGTCAGAAACTTGTCCCAGATGCTTGTCCAGAGCCCGGTGCGTTTGGTGTGTGGTGTTTAGCGTGTTACTTGTATTAAAGGCACACTGGAGAGCCCGGGTGGGAGCGAGCCCGGAGTCCCGGTGAGCGCTCATCGCTGCCAGGGAGGGTGAGTCCCAGCTCCGGTCCTGCAGACTCGTGGTGGCCCGGAGCTGAGCCTCGCATTGCCTTGCACCTCTGGGGTCGCCACCGTCCGAGGGGAGGGCAATGAAGCATCAGGAACACACATACTCTTTATTTTCTTCATAAGTCTTTTTCAGGTGCATTATGCTGGAGCTCGTAACAAATAACCCAGCGTTTCCTCGGGCTCCCGTGTGTTTTGCTTTACGCCAGTGGAAATCCTGACTTCGCCGTGACTAAGTACGTGCGGTCCCTATGCACTGGTTTCATTTGTGCTTGCGCAGCGCATAATCAATCACTTTAAAATATCTAGCTCCCAGTCCGTGCTTCCCTGGTGTGGCGTATATTGTGTTGGGCTGCATTGGTTCAGGAGGATTTGTTCAAATATCGACACTTTGTGCTCCCATCACGGAGGGCTCTTGGAGCAGAGCACAATTAAAACCTTCACACCACCCTGCTAAGATACGCATATATTGCTGTTTGCTTAGAAACAGGGAAGGAACAAATTCTTCTAATGGAGCTTGGGATAGCAATGGGGAAAACATATCAACAATTCACGACGTGAAAGAGGTGTTAAGCATGCTATTCAGTTTTCTTTTTTGTTAACCATAAGACTTCGCCTGTGCGTTTGCTTTGCAGATATTTGGCTTGTAAGATATTTCAGCCTGTGTGGAACAGTTTGGCAAATTGGTCCTTTGGTGTCTTTATTGGCTTGTTTTCACTCTTTCATTAAATATGTAAAATGAACCTTGTTTTACTGCAATATCAGCTGAAACTCTATTAAAAAAATTATAGGCAGTTCAGACAATAAAAGGCCTTGTAAATCAACCAGAGATTGGTTATCTGCTCAACAAGATCATTAACTGTGCGCAGAGGGAGACAGCTGAGGCAGGCCGCTGGAGAGAAGATGCTAAAAATTAATTTCACAAGGAAACTTTGCCCTGCCAAGTTTGATTTGTTTTAGGGACACTCCCTTATTTTATTATTCATCTTTCCAGGCAGCCTTTGAAATCTCTGTGGCTTGCAATGAGGGTTTTTTTTTTTTTTAATGTGTGTTTCAGTGAGACATCCAAAATCTCACTCATACAAATTGTCACAGCTTGACAGACTTGGAACCTTATAATGTTAAATCAAGTCCTACTGGAGGTGTGTAGGGGAGTGTGAAATAGTGTCACTAGCTGCTCCTATCCTGAGCACTTTGCACTGGAAATGTTGAATATTGTCTTCCATAACGTGCCTATAATTAATATTGTGCATGGCACCCTCTATGCAGCTGCTCTGTGTGTGTGCGGTGTACGGAGTTTTTTTGCAAAGCTCTCCAGCTGCTTTCAAGCTGTTCCTTTGAATCTGCCACAATATTCATGTTCTCCTCCCCCACCATGCTGAAGGACACTTGGCGATTTGTTTGTCATCAACTCTTTCAAGCCCAGGTATCTCTCATGATTAATTGAGAGTCAAAACTGAATAGAGGTTGGGTGGAGAGAGAGACGGGGGGAGCGGGTCAGCTCTCAGCAGGCCGGATTTGGAATAAGGGTCTCTCCAGAGAAAGGAGAGCCTTCAGACATGAGCAGCCTTTGCCTAGAGCTGTTCAGGAAAACTGGGCCAAACTGTTTAACGTCTTTCTGCCTCTCTTTTGTCCACGTAACAGACAGATGGGAACGATGACCTCTCAGAACTGATGTGAGAATGGTTTGGTAAAGGGATTTAGGTTCTTCATTGGGAAGCAACGTCGCAAATACTCTAGAAAATAAGAGCAGGTATGGGCAGCCTTACGTTACAAGGCTTAAAAATTGGGAGTTGAATGACCGTTTTCATCTTTCTTGTGACCTCTTCTTTGTTTTTGTTCTTGCTGTTAAAGCCACCCAGCTGTGTGTGTAATCATCTCATAACTTAAAAAAGTAGTACTCTTCCTTTACTGATAATAAATTTGGAACGCATCCTTAATGCAAGGGATTAATGGAATATCCTTCAGCAACACGAGACAAGGTCTTGAGAAGCTGAGTGATAGAAAGTAATGGCGTGGGCAATCACTTAGGGGCTAATAAGAATTTATGTTAAAATGGGAATCCATCAATTGTAAATGACAGAGAAGGAGAAAGACAAGGCTGGCCTATTAGTCAATCACAGAATGTCAGTGAACCTCTGAAGTGATGTGTCCAGGGGAAAAAAAAAAAGGCAATAAGTCCAAAGGTGTATCTGATGGATGATTTTCAACAAAGCAGGGAAGAAGGGGAGTATTAGTCTGCTGGGCTCCCGTTTAGGGGGCTTTGTCTAGTTCTAGTCACCTCCACTGGCAAAAGTTAAACTCAGACTGGAGCACAGACAGGCTGCTTGGGTGACTGGGAAAATAGGGAGTTTATGTCCCAGGAGGAGATTAGAAGACTTGGGCTTATTCAGTCTAGGAAAATAAAATTTAAGCCACTTGTTGTCTATAAAGACACAGGGCTCAGCAATAGGAAGAAGAGCTGAAGGACAGCGCTGGCATGAAAAAAGATGTAACTGGATGCGGATGAAATTTAACAAAGACTTCCCAGCCATCCTGGAGCGATGCTCCAGAACAGTTGTCCCGTAGGAGTCCGATGGGGCAAATACCCTCTTTGATTTTAATACTGTACCAAGTTGCTTAAACAGAGGCGGTTGCTTATATGAGGTGGTACTCTGAGGTATCAGAGGACTGAAACTCATGGTGTCAAATGTTGATTGTGGGATCTGTTTTTCTGTGTAGGGTGCCAGTAATTCACATTAAGTACTCTCAGATGTGCACACACACATACAGAGAAACCTCCATTTTCTCAGCAAGTCTGCATTGCCTCTCCTGTTCTGCAGTGCTCGAGGACCTGCTGTTTCTCTGCTCTTTGACCTCATCCACCTTTAAACCACAGAGGCCAAACCCCTCTGCATGCTGCCCTGCCATTGCATGCTTGTAACCCTACAAGTTTTCCTCTTTCTATTGAGAGCAAGCAGCTTGGACTAGGATGCTTGCTTGCATCACTTTTATCATTAAATTTCCTCCTTGATGAAGGCCTGAAGTGAAGACCCCACTTTTGTGGGGTCTTGTGCCAGGAGGAACACCAGATAAGAGCCTGTGGAGTCTGCTGGCCCTTCTTCATCGCTGGCTTTCACCCTGAAGCCCTCTTCCCTCCTTCCCTGACATACCAGACACCTTGCAAAATAACTAGACTTTGGTGGCTGGTGTGCTGGGACAAACGAGCACCCTGAGGAGCCAAATGGTTGTGGTATTCCCACGTATTTTGCCCCTCTGTTGTATTTAACCATACACTTATATGCTAAGCAGAGATCTGCGGCTTGTTTACATGGACGTAGAGTGCCAGCTACAAGCTGAACCCTATCTGCCAAGGGGCCCTCCAGGTGCTGTTGCAGCATGAATAATGAATGCTCTTTCTAAAGGACAGTGTCGCTTCCCTTTACAGCGGTTGCAAGGGCGAAGCGGCCCGTGCAGTGATGCCAGCCCATGGTTTCTGCCCCACTGGCCCTTTCAGGAGGTGGCAACCATTTTGGAGAATGAGAATGGCAATTTAATGCAGTAGGAGGGAAAGGGTAAAATAACAAGAACCCTTCAAAAAGCCAAGCAAACACACGATTATTTGGCAACATGTAACCATGTAATGAGAGCTGGCAACGCTGTGGAAGGTATTACCTAAGAGTAAATTATTGATACTTGGACAGGGAAAGTTAATATTATTTTATTAGGAAAGTTAATTTTCTCCTTTTCACTTCAAAAGGTTCCTTTGATTGTTAGTAACTCTGAGGGCAGTCTTCAAATGTATTTTTTAGTGGGGAAGTCATGTTTTAAGCCTACCAAGTTTCATGTGTGTCTGTTTTTGAATACTCTCCCTGAGAATTCAAGGGATCTGATTTCATGTGAGGAAGAGCTGACTACCAGCCCTGAAAACATGGCTTGGTACCAGCTTTGACTTAGCTGAACTCAAAGGTAAAGTATCAGAAATCACTAGTTAATTAAAAAAATACAGACTTTGTTTTGTCATGTTACAAATGGGGCAGGTGCTACACTTGAAAAGTAATTATTGCTGCTGTATGTGGTCATCTAAATCACATAGGGTTTTAGCATGCCTCTTCTATGCTCCTTTGCACATCTGAGTAAAATATGTAGTGTTATACTACTGTGTGTGGCAGTTTTCTGCTAAGAGAAGGGATGGGCAGTTGGCATGAATTCTGCTGCATTACAGATATGCAGCTTCTGTCATCTTTTATGTATATCTGCATGGCTATGAACATCTAAGTGTTTGCTTTACTTCCCTTACCTGTAAAAGTGGGATTCATGACTTTGCTTCCCATGGCTCGTATTTGTGAGGCTTATTTCATTATTGTTTGCAAAGCTTTTTGAACGCACAAAGCTTTTTGGATATACAAAGCTCTACACAAATATCAAGTTGTTCACTTACATATATCCAGTAATGTAGGAGCACTTTAGGCAGATAAGGTTTAATTAGACATGTGGAATAGTGCAATAACAGTAGGATTTTATATGTCCAAGGATATAGGCACTGGAACAGGTTGCCCAGAGAAGCTGTGGGTGTCCCCTCCCCGGAAGTGTTCAAGGCCAGGTTGGATGGGGCTTTGAGCAACATGGTCTAGTGGAAGGTGTCCCTGCTCATTGCAGGGGGGTTGGAACTAGATGATATTTAGAGCCTCTTCCAACCCAAACTATTCTGTCATTTTGTGATGACACTCCCTGTGCTACACGTAAATCATGAGACCAGAAATTATCATTGGAATTATCTAATACAGCTAAGTAATAAGCCATAGGACTGTCCTGCGTTTTCTCCTGTTCGAATTACTTCAGTGCTTTGCAACTTCTTTTTCAGTTTGTTTACCTTTGGAGAAGATCCCTGAAGAGGCATAGACTTCTGAACCGGGCATTTTAAGCTCTCTGATAATTGATTTGCTTTTCTCAATTATCTCTCTAACGCTGTGGAGCTCATGAGCCAGAGGTTTAAAACTATTTTACTCCAACACAGAATTCAGAAGAACGCTTTGTCTTGATTTCCAAAGTAAACTTCTGATATGAAAGTCAGTAAGCATCTTTCACATCAGCAAGATTTAGCTGTATATTTCTAATGGAAAGGTTTAGAAAGAAGAATCTGAGCTTTCCAATACCTGCATGGGTCTCCCGCAATGATTAAAATTCTACTTAAAGCATGACTTTTTTTCCTTGAAGTTTGTATATTTAGTACAGACATCTCTTTTTCCGTTGTGTTTCTTGTGTTTCACTACTTGGGTTGTATTTATTTGTCTTTGGAGTGGATTCACAGAAGGGTATTAAGAGCTGCTGTAGATTTGCATGCTGTAAATCATAGGGTCAAATTCTTGCCCCAAAGAAATCAATGACAAAACCTTCTATAGATTGGAAAGGAATTACAATTTCACCCATTATTTTCACACGAAAGTGACGTTAAAGCAATGCTAAAGTAAACTGCGGAAGCTTTTGCCTGGTAAGTTTGACTATTTGTTTGGATTCATGGTCCATTATTCAACTCTAATGACCACTATTTATTTGTTCAGTCCAATAGTCTAAATTTTTTAGGCACATCCTTGTTTTCTTAATGCCCTAAGCCTGAAAAGAGGTACGTGTGTGGTCTTTATTGCCTACATGCAGTTGTGTGGTCTTTCACGCTTATACCAATTTATCTGTTTACTGGATTAAGCCCATCATAAATATTAGAGTTGAGCTAAGGAGCTTACATTTGGCTAGGTAAAACCTTACTGATCCATAGATTGTTTGGTTTCCTGTGTTATCTGAATCCACCCGCCAGTTGTGAGATTCACAGAAAATATCTGGGTTTTACCTTTCTTTGTAAGAAATTCTCATTAATAAGAATAAATATCAGGAAAAATAGCAGCATGACAGCTGTGGTTCCATGTCTTGTGCTGTCAAATTTAAGTCTCGGTAGCATCCCAGTCTAGCTCTATGGCCCAGAATTTAAATGTTCAATATCCAAGATCAGAGCACCTCTAGTATTTTGGACTTAATTACAGCTGGCAAGAAGCTGTGGGTAGCAGCACAACTTTAAGAGCCTGCTCCTGCTTTACCTGTTAGCAATGTGTGAGGTGGTTCTGCTAGCCTCAACGGGGTATCCTTTTGCCTCGGTATGCCTTATGAAGACGTAAGCAACAGTTTATAGTCTTACCTGAATATGATACTGTTGTTTAAATCCTCACTCCCCACGTGAAGACATCTTTATGCTGCCTTAAAACTGCAATAGCATTGTGGGAAAGTGAAGATTCTTTCTTGGCCCATTTTGACATGGTCATCTGGGTTTTATTCCATTTTTCTTTCAGTGGTGGGATGTTTTTTATTTTATTCCTTGAGATACGTTTTTTTGGTGCGACAGCTGTAGAAGAGGAATAATTAAATCAAATGGAGCAAAATCCTAGCAGATCACCCTTTCATCAGTCCTACTCCTTGGGTCAGCCCTCTCAGTTTACAAGTTGATCAGAAGCAAAAAAACTCTGTGCAAAAGATGCAGACTTGTTTTGCTTTGTTTTGTGTACATGGATAATTCCCTGCAATAAATCTTCCTGCACACCATCCCTTTCACTCTCTGATGTTAACAAGACTGGAATCTGCGCGTACAGATACATGCATTGTCTGTCTCGAGCTGGCAATGTCTTGATAAGAGGTTCATTATAATCCACCACTGTCAGAAGCAGTTCTGAAATGATCTGCAAGGCGAAACATCATGTATATATTGAGGTTGGCTTTTTTTTTTTTTAATTAAATATAAAAAGTGTCAGGAAACTTTCTTCAAAGGTGCCAGGCAGCTGTTTCTTCTGAGGCATGTTGTTCTTTTCTTAGGCAGTGGATCTTTGATAACTGTCTCTCAGCACCCTCAGAAGTGTTTTCCAGGTTAGGAGGATGAGAGAGAAGAGATGGCAGTCATGATGCCACCGGCTGATAAAGCCAGAATGCAGACTAAGCCGTCAGATCAATAGGAATGCAGACGGCTGTAACACCAGACTGCCTGGTGTCAGCTTTAATTTCGCTTCCTGAGCCGGCTGCACCCAACTTCCAGGCCTTGGAGCCAGAGGAAGCATCCCCCCGCTCCCCAGGCACCCGTCGCACCAGCAAACCGCTCCTCAGACTGGGAAGGACAGGGGGGCAGGAAAGCATCACGGATAACTGCCGAGGAAAGCATCACGGATATCTGCTGAGGAAAGCATCATGGATAACCGCCGAGCAGCCGCTGTTGTCTTCCTGCCTCTGGCCTTTACCCCAGGAGTGTCCGTGGGTGCTTTTGTCATCCTGCACGCTGTTGCTTCAGCATCCCGAGGCTTCCCGAGGCGCCTGTACCCAGCACAGCACACCGAGGGGCCCTGGCATCAGCCTCCTAAGGATTTAGCCCTCTCTCTTCTGATGTTTTATTCAGAATAATGTTTTTACACCATTGCATCTGCTGTAATTTTTTTGGTGGGATAAGCAGAGCAGAGCAAGGCAGGCTGCCCTCGGCACACAGATGCCTTGGTTTGGTGCCTCCCACGGGGCCTAAAACTCCCCCTCACGCACTCACAAGTCTTATGTTAAATTACCATAACTCAGGTGTAGCAAGAATTATCTTGACTTCCTCTACGGCTGCAATGCCGAGTAAAGGCAGGGATGAAATGCTTTGTTTTCCTTATTTTTCATGCAAGGCCTGAAGAGAGGCTCTGTTTCTGCTCTTTATGAAGCTGCTGGATTTTCAAATCAAGAATGTCATCTAAGGTTGGGTTTATAAAGCAGCTAAATACTGAAATGCTTTTATAGAAAGGGTGAGGATGATGAAGAGAACAAAAGAAGTCTTTCTTTGAAGCCCCAGATTTTCAGTTTTTGAAAGTTTACAAAACACTTTATTTAACCAACTGCGTTTATTGAGCATCAAGGGATGCTTACAGGGAGCACACGCAACACCCAGATTTATAACACAAAACATAAATAGTGGGAAAATGCAAAAAAAGCAGAAGGAACTCCCCCAAATCTTCCTGGTTTAATGCTGGAGATAAATACAACTTATATCCCTGCATCTCATTTCTTCCAAATTCCAAGTGAGTGCGGGTGTAAGTGTTTTTTAAATCAATTCTAATTTTGCAGCAGGTGAGCCTGCTTGTGATCAGCTCAACAGAAGTCCATCATTCAGGAACAGTTCTCCCAGACAGTTTGGGAATTCTGAATCTGAGTGCAAAATTTGCAGTGTTGGCAAATTTGCTTTTCTTATTGCTGTCGTATTGGACTCCTGGAAGTCCTTTGATTTCATATTCATGTGTGCATATGTATATACATATACAGACATAAACAGCATATATAAAAAATTGAACAACACCTTGAGGAATTAAGGCCTCTTGCCAGACTTACTGTGTACTTTTCTTCATTCTCCAGCATATAAATGTTCATGTTAAAATCAAATGCAGTGCAAATATATATGCTATTGTTTTTTGGACTCGTCTGAACTACAGAAAAGGTGCTTAAATGTTGAGTTAGCTAATATGACAAAAGTATTCACTAATGGTGAAATAGTACTGCAGTGTGATAGCTCAGCTACCCTGTGAGAGTAGTTGGGGATGGAGACAGCTAACCGTACAACAAGCTGACCTCTGTCATTGTATGTTGTTGTAAGCATCTCAAGAAGTGCATTTCTCCTTTATCCAACCTCACCGAGTCCATAGGCAGAAAAGAAACAGCAGAAAGAGAAGTGTGAAATTCTCTCATTTACTTGAATGGCTTTTTAAATTTAAAGCATAGTTACAGGTATTTACAGGTCAATATTGTTAACGGTTTCATTGCTGATCATTTTACTAGGAGCTCTCAACAAATACGCTTATTCATTTTGGCCAGTCTTCACTGAGACTGTTTAACTTTCCAGTCTTGAGCCACAGAACTTGAACAGACAGAGAAATTTTTGCCAGTATTTTCTAATTCAGTAAACTGAAGTATTTGCAATTGCTAATTAAAAAAATCAAGGAATAATTTTCTCTGCCATCACTACAAATTTTCGCTGCAGTACAGGCTCTTTGATTTTTTTGTGGGCACTCTATAAAACTTGGTCCAGCAGGAGCAAGAGTAATTTGATTTAATAAGCTAATAAATATTTTTGAAATATGCTTCCTGCAGGTTATAAAAACAGAAGGGTAGAGCCAGAACACAGGAAAAGGAAAAATTACGCACATTAAAATAACACTGATTTAGGAAAGAAATCCCTACTGACGTGACCAGAATTCACTAGGAATTTCTGCAAGCTAAAAAAACATGTTCTCTTTTATCTGGTGGCAAAGTGCCTTCTGCAGCAAGGTCCAGGGATCGGATTCCTCAACTACAGCAGATAATAAGCTGTGCAGCTTCTTTTATTGAATGAGCAGAGAACAGAGCAAAACAAATGGTATAGCTGTTCTTGTTGTCTAATTTGATGTTGATTTTATACTGCCTCTAAAATGATGATTTTCAGTGGGCTGGCAAATAGATATAGAAATATATTAAAATGCATCATGGAGGGATGCCAAAGTCGGAAGTGGAAGTTAGAAATTTTGGCAGCTGCAGATGTCTCGCCTGTCTTCTAGGACCAAAGACAAAATGAGAGACATGCAACCCCAAATTCCCAAGTCATGGAAGCTGGATGCTTCTGCTAAAATAACAGGCAGTGACATCATTAACAATGTTGATATTTAAATTGACATAATTAGGTTCTTGAAGTTAATAACCCATCTGTGCGAATACATGGGTGACACTTACCTCTGGCACTGTGTGTCCATCTATTGTGCAGGCTAAACTTAGCTCACGTTTGGAGGCCTCCTTTGGATATACAAAGTCCTTTAACTTCATTAATAAATCCTGAGGAGCTGAAGCATGATTCGGCTGCTTGGCTGGGATACAAAGCGAATTCTCTGGTAAGAACATGGTGGTACATACACAACAGACTGAGGATACCTCTCTTGTAAGAAGTGCTTGGGTCCAGCTTTGGAAGAGCTCAGTTCCACTGATCCCTGACCTACTCTTTGTGTGTTCTTGTGGAGACTAAACCAGATACTTGTTTTTTTGGTGGTTTTTTTCCCAGTCATCTAATGGCAGCCCTGTAGGAGTTGTCCTCAGATGCTCACTGCTCTGCCAAGCACAGGTCAAAATTTTGGAGCCCAGGCATCAGAACGTTAGCATTAGCAAAATCTGGAAGTTATTTGGTCAGAATCCTGCTGTGCATGTTTCGTTCATATTTGTAAAAAATTACTCAGGTTAAGTTATTGCTTTCAGGTTAGGACACAATTAACGAGGACAGTGTCACTTGGCATCAAGCTGTACCTTGAAATGTCTCTAACAGAGTGATTATTTGGAGCAAATCTGTTTGAAATAAAAGCAGTGCTCTTGGCTGTCTCCATCAGACCGTGATTCTGCCTGTCAGAAGGAACTGACACGCTGCGTTATAGCTAGAGCAAGGAAGGGAAGGGAAAGGAAGCCCTTTAACTCCTAATAATTGCTTATAAGTTTTCATTTCAACATTTTAAAAATTAAATGTTTCCTACTTTTATATTTAGAAATAGAAGTGTTTATTTCTTCATTTTGAAGTCAGTGTTTTTGTGGTAAAATAAACACTCCTTTTTTTTAAATAAGTTGAGACAAAAAATGTAACAAAGATTTGTTTAGGCTTAGCAAAATGCTTGCAATCAAATCAACAGAACTGTTTTTCAGTAAAAAAGTTGAACCTTAACTATTTCTCCACTGTCTTCTCTGCACCCTCACCAAGTTTAAAAATCTGTTATTTACTGAGCTCAGTCAGTACCTTTCTTTGCATCCCATTGGGCAAAATGGATGCCAGATCCTAATACGCACCATGACTAGTTTTAGAAATATTCTTCCAATAGCCTAGATCAAAGTATTATGAAGAGCCACCCAGGCAGTTGGCATATTCAAATTTTGGATCTGAATTTTGGACCAGGCTTGTCTCTTAAACTGGTGCAGGTAATTTCAGCACAGTGTTTTCATTCTGCTATAGATGGTTCGTACTGACTCAGGAATGCCACATTGTCTTGAGCTGATTTGAAATCATATACAAAAAAGATATGGGAACATTTGCCAATCAGATTTTTGAACGAAATTTTGAAATCTGCTAGAATTGAGGAACTGTCTGTGACTAGCTGATCAGCAGAAAAGTTTTGCATACCTACCTGTGTTAGCACTCCCTTTTGAAAGAAATGTGTCTATTGCAAGCTGGAGCAAGTTGGGAGATTGCACCTCAGGGGAGATGGTGGTAATAAGAGGTATTTTTCAATATTTGCTCTATCTGGCAAATTGCTGGATTAATGATCACAACTGCAGAAAAATAGCATTAAATAACTTTGGGTTTTTTTGTTTTTTGGTTTATCTGGAAACAGAACTGAAATACAGCTTTTATTACAATGTACACTTTCAGATTATTTCAAGCGTGCTTTACCTGATGAAGACATGCTGTTATGTGAAATGCTCCTGTCTATTAGAAATGAATTCGGTAATAGCATTTTACAAGGATGAAGGCATTGCTTAATCCTGAAATCTCCTAATACATGGAATGTCAAGAGGGTCTGCTTTTCTTATCTTGTTTGTTGGGGAGGCAGTTTCATATGGAATTAATATTTTCATTTGCTCTGCTTGTGGGCACATTTTTTTCTAAAACTCCGTGTCTGCGTGATGACAGAATTTATTTCATTTGTTATTATTGCCACATATTGAAACATCTTATTGCAATTCAGTAGACTATTTTTGTTTCCATAAATTATCCAGTCTATTTCTCACATAAATGATGGGATGGATGCCTCTGGTGTTAAGGAAGATAAAAAGGGAAAGAAAGATATATTCAAGATTTCCTTTAGTGTCATGCAAGTTATTACCTAGCAGCCTGAGAATAGTTTACGGAAGGGTCTGATAAATATGTTTGGAACAAGCCTGAACTGGAACTAGCAGGGCAGGCAGCAGAGTTGCACATCTAGCTTTTGATTTTACCCATTTCATCAAAATGCAGATGTATCTCTTAGGGCAGAAATCCATCATTTCCCAGTCACTTTCTTAGTTTAATTTGTGTCGTGCAGACAAAAGGCACTGTATTATCTTCTCTGCACAATGTTTAGCGTCCTCGATCACAGCTTGTCGCTGCGTCATTGGACATGCTCCATTTTTGGCTATGAGTTGATGAATCTACTGCCTTTGTTCATACCACTGTGAACAGAGTGTCCCCCACGTTAGATGAACAGGCAAGCGGCAATAAAGGAAATAAAGTCTGTGTTTTCTTGTTTTGGTGGCACGCGTGGGCAGGGATCTGGGAAGATCTGTCTTTGACAAGACCTCAGTGATGTGAGAAGGATGGTTTGCGTGCACGAAAATAACAGGGTGCTTTGATGTCATTCTCCAGTAGAGAACAGGTTGTAGCTGGAGTGCTCTGACCCAGCCCTTCGGTACCAGAGGCCATGTTCCTTTACCACCAGTTCAGAGTGGGTGTCCCTCCTGGGAAGTGAAAGCAAGCAATGACAGGGTCAGGGGGTAACAACAAATTTGACATAGGCAAAACCTATGCCTCCTATTCTCCTGAATCCTGGTCCAAATGATTCCAGGTACTGGAACATTTGGCCAGTTCTGATGAAAGTTAGTTTGCCTATTACGAGCAAAAGAGAAATATTCTGGAACATCTCCATTGTTGGCTGGTTCAGGTAAAAGGTTTAAAATCCAGATTACTCTTGGGTTTTAACCCAAGACCAAACAGGTCTTTCGATCTATAGCGTAAACAGAACCTGAGTGGGAAATTCTTACTGTAACAAAGGTAATGCCTTCCCTTAAAAACCTTGGCTGCAACTGGTGCTCTTGTCCTTTCTGAAATCTAGGCCAAAGTACAAACATATTGCCCATTATCTCTTTCCTTAAATGTTAACATGTGCTTCTTTGAAGGAAAGAGGAAGTCCACTTTTCCTTTAATTACAGAAAAAAGTTGAATCACTCAGCAGCTTTATGGTGGATGAATGTCAGTGCAATTTCACCAGAAAATGCTTTTGAAACCCAGCTTTTCCTTTCTGTTGAGGGATAGCTGCTGTCTGAGGGATTCTTTACTGGATTCTTTACTGGATTTTGCAGACATGGGAACAGCATTGTGAGTAGGAGGACGTAATCTTACCATCCAGGTAAAAGTAACATACTTCAGGGTGACAGGCACACCTGGTGGTACCTGGACAAAACTGCATGAATAATCATCTAAATTAACTGTGTAAGAATTTGGTGTTTGTACATATGCAAGAAAATCGTACATTCTTCATTTGTTAAAGGGACTTTGCCAAGACTGGTAAGCCTAAAATTAGCTCTCCAGCTGTGTTTTGCTTTGCAGGCACGTGCATGTCTGTTCCATTCCTGGAAGCAGCTGGGTGTTGAAACCCACAAAAAACCTGCTCAGTGTGAAATGCAAAAAGAAAACATGATTTTTCAAGATTCCCTCCCTTTTCTTTTGTTTGTTTTTCCTTGTTTCTCCCATCTATTTATGATGATCATCTTTTCTGGCTGAAGACCAGACCTGTCTTCAAAGTTTCTTAGTGCTACATTTGCTTAGGGGGTGAGAGCCTGAATATTGAGGCCCAGTTTTCAGCCACCAGTCCAATACGCCAGCTATCGAATGTAAACTGCACAGCCTCTTCAGTCTGTGCTCCATGTTAATCTCCAGCTTGAATCTGTGCTTCTCTTTGGCATACCAGTTCATACCAGCATCTTCCCATTGAATATCATTTGAAGCTGAGGAAGGAACATGCAACTGGAAGAAGGAGGCACATGGATTTTATGGTTACAGAGGGACTTACCAGAAAGGTGCTTCTGTCTGGCCTACAGCCTTTCCTCAGAGAAGAGACAAATAGATTTCTTAGTCTCAGGAGAGCTGATTTTTTAATGGTGTTTTTAGACAGCTGCAAACTAATTCTTGGCTTCTGAATTTTGACTCTATAGTGCTTGAGCTGTTATGCTTTTACTAATGTTGAGAAATCAGCAACTCCCTTTTCAGTCTGGAAATACAATTTGGAGATACCCTAAGCAGTATCCCAGCAGTGTTCGTGTCTCCTGGCTGTGCACAGCAGGTGAGACCTCCTTCATAAGTGCACATTAGTGAGGCTGCGTGCAGGTGGATGGCAGCATCTGAGACGGGTGGAGAAGATCTGTCGTCCCACTGTCATCTTTCTGTGATGGGTTTTTCAACTCTCTGTATGTTCATAATCCGATTGGAAATGAGCGTGAGCCTCAGTGTTATGCAAGATGCAGAGGCTCTCCTTGGAGCTAGCGTGAAGAGTTTCTCTTCTCTCTTCATTCCTTTCTAATGAAAATACCTGTAAAGAAACTAAGGCATGGAAGGAAAAGAATGTTCCTTCTAACTGTGGAAATTATTCAGACTGTGTTTATAATAGAGGTGGGCTAGGCATGACTGTCACTGGACTTTGTAAAATTAAGCATGATCCAGATTTTGACAGCTAACAGAGCTAGCAAAAAAGTAGACAGCTCAAGGTGGCATTTCAGTAGACCTATTTGCCTTTTGCCTAGCCAAATAGAAGCCAGTTTGCACCCCTGACAAAATCTTATGGTAACTGAATCACTGTGGAGCCAACTGCAAAGTTCAGTTACAACTTCACGGAAGAGAATAAACATTGCACACCTGTAGACAAAGTACATGGGAGGGTTTTTTTCTGTATTACTCCTGAGTTCACTAAAAGCTTATCATCTGTTTGCTTAGCTGCTGGTTCAATTTAGGATAATATTTAACTCTCATAGAACCTAACCATAGATGAAACTTTAACCTGAAAATCGGTAACTCCTATTGCTTCCAGGGGGAAATGGAGGAGAATGGCCATCATACCTTGCTCTTCAAGTGTTTTATCGATGGATAGTTTTTATGAAAGGTCTGATAAAGTGTCTGCTATTAACGTTGTCAAGATGGAGAAAGTGAAGTCAGAGAAATGGTAAATGGCCTGCCCGTATCTACAGGGAGTGTCAGCTGTGCTTCTGCAAGACTGTAGGGTATCTACTGCTAGATCAAAACCATAGGAGCTTTACGGCAAAAATTGCTGAAATAGGGATGGTGTTTGTCACTGATTTAAATTTGTTGCAAAGATCCTGAAGGAGGTAATTTTCATCTGGACTTTGTGTAATCTCTGTTGTCTTGTTTCTGCTTGTCCTTCACTGTGGACTTCCCACAGTCAGCTCAGGGGCTGTCTCACCTGTCCATTCTTGCCTCCCTTTTTCTTCTGTAGATTTAAAGAAAGATCTGTGTTCCTGGATGCCTCACACGTGCCATCTCCTTTTTCATATGTAAGCTCAAGTCCCTGTGACAGACTCTTTTTCACAAAAGTGCAAATCCTATGAGCATCCTACTCAGATTTGGCCTTGTACACCTACGAATTTTAACAAACTAATGTTGTCACTGAGCTAAGGAAGCTTGTGAGAAGTGACCAGTTTCCCCTTGTCCTGTCTATCACAATCCAGATTGGGCCTGCATGAAAATAAAAGACCTCATAGAAAAAGGCTTTTATGCAACAGATTCAGATTGTCAGTGCTTGAAGTGATCTGCCACATTATTTCTGTGCAAATGCCGCAGCCCAGACACCGGTGGGATTTGTGGCTGTTCAGAGCCTGACCGTGGTCTCAGAAGGAAGCAGAGTGTGATGCAGCGGTGATGAGTCTGGGACTGCTCTGCACTTCCAGCAGCTCCCCTGCAGCCCAGGACAGCAGGCAGGTGCCTTCTGGAAGGACATCCTGCAGCTGAACTTCCCCTTTGCTCAGACATGTTTTGCCACTGCTAGCACGGATGAGTGGTCTGAGGATGATTGCAGGGGCTTTTTGTGGGAGGTGTTCCCTAAAGGGATGAAAGCAATGGGCAGGGGCAAGCTGAGACTAGGCGAACAACAAGCTCTTGGATACAATCAGTGCTTTCTCTGCCTCCTTCTTTGGGTTTTTTATCTTTTTTTGTGGTATGCTGTCAAGCTCTGATCACTTTCTCAAAAAGCAGATCTAGCATTTTTGACTAGGAAGCATCCCAGACTGGCCCTCCTCTAGGACCAAAGTCTCCTTGCAGTGCTCATCCTCATTTGCTCTGATCAAGGCAAAGGACTATTGCTCTAGAGCCATGTCTCAGGTTAAGAACCATATTTTGACCAGAACCGTATGGCTGCAGTGTCAGGAAAATAAATACAGTTGCAGCAGCAAAGCAGAAGAGTAGTCCTTCCTCATTCTAATTTCGTGCAGTAGCTTAGAGTTCTCAGGTTTTCCCTTATCCTTTCAATAATCAGCAGTTCAACCTTGGATAGCGCCTTAGAGTTACTGAGCTGCAGCTGAGGTGATGCATTGTCTTCCCCAGATATTGAGAGTGGTGGTGGCAATCTGCTGACCCGTCAGTCTTGTTCAGGACCTCAGTTTGTCCGAGCATATAGTGCAGCAGTGGGGCCAGGGCACATGGGCTTGGACCCCCTATTTTGGGCTTGGAGGTACTTTTGCGGACCTGTTGTGGCACAGATACTGGGTACTGATAGTGCAAAGGTTTGGGGCTAAAGTGTTAAGAACCTACTGTGAATCCAGACAGAAATGTCAGACAGAAAACTGAACTGCTGCCTATTTGAAAAATGAGTGGAGAAGTCAAGACCTGCAACTATGTACTTTTCTATTACTGTATTTAAGCATTTCATTATGGACTTGAATATTAATTGTTATGAATTATTGTGGTGGCCCCAGTGTCATGTGGAAGAGTTTCATGGGAAGAGTCAGAGCAGTAGGCGGCACAATTGTCAGCCTTGCCTGACCCACCTGCCATTGTTTCTTTGGGGGCTCTGCCAGCACAGCTTCCCATTTCCCACAAGCAGACTTTCTCTGCTTTGCCCAGAGCTAGTGGAACAGACAAGACCACTTGTCTGGAGAACACCCTCTCTCAGGAGCCTGCATGTCAAACCTACTCTCACTGTTCTGGGCCAGGCAGGGGGAGAGGGGCCAGTGACATGGCAGAGGGAAGTTGTTTGTCTGCCTGAAAGGGAAAACAATGTGTTTTGGGTATTCTTGCTGAAGGATGGTCTCACTTCACTTTGAGGTGGAGTACAGCAGAGAGAAGGTGGCTAGTATATGGCAGAGAAAGCATGGAAACTGGGAAGAGCTGATGTGATGAAGGGAACTTTGGCTATGTGAGCTTGCTCCATCCTGGGTTGGGGATCATCTGGGGCCATCACAGAATGTAGTCAGGAGGTATTTACTGAGCTCAGGTGTCACCTTCACTGATGCCTCAGCACCCAGTTGGAGCAGGAGGAGCGACAGGAGCCAAGCACGGCTGGTAAGAGACCAGCACTCTGTCAGGGGAACCTGCTTCACCTTGACAATGATGGCAACAAATCCTGCTTTTAACCCATCTCCATACCTTCCTGAGTTTTGAGGTGGCAGATGTGGTCGTCTTATTTTTTTTAATAATTGTGCCCTTTCGGGGAGGGCTGTATTTCACACCGTATTCAGCAGCTAAGCAGCCAGTATAATTTCTGGGGCCTTCAAGCCAGTGCTTCAGGCTGCCATGGCTCCCAGGCTGCCAGAGGCTTTTGATCCTGGCTGCAAGAGAGGCAAATCTGAAGAAAAGATCAGAGCAAGAGATGCAAAGAAGATGCTTTATTGCTTTCAATCCAACACATGTACAATTTCACAGCATAGAAAGCAGCAATCAAGGCTTTTGCATAAAATTGTCTCCCAGGGATGTCCCTTGAGGTTTGGTCCTCTCAGTCCTCATGGGTAAATGAAGAAACTGAAGCTGTTGCAAGCAGTGGCTCTAATTCCGCTTGAGCTCCTGCTCCAGCCTTATGCCATCTGCTTCCTCTGGCCTTGCAAATAGCATGCAGAGCACAGCAAGGTCTTCACCAGAGAAGAGGGGCTGGATGTCCACTTGAGGGTGAAGATCTGTAATTTCTGCCATTCAGGCAGCCTACTTGCTTGCACACTCCGCCGCCAAGCAGCAGCAGCTTGGGTGGTGAGTGAAGCAGATGGTTGGCGTTGGAGAGAGTGGCTTTGAGAGAGAGCATCAGCGTATGTAGCTTGCTGAAGAACAGCAGTGGCACGGTAATTCTGCTGTCTTGCACAGTGCCAGCCCCAGAGGGTCCCGGCCAGTTCGGCAACATCTATCAGGCCTGTGTCCCCCACACCGTGCCTGCTCCAATGCCTGTGGTTGTCCTCTGAAAGGCCCCAGAGATACAAGGCTTCCTGCTGACTATGCACCACCCCTCACTGGGGAAGGGGAAGGTGGGGAAATGTTTTCCATCTGTTGTGGTGACGCACTAGGGGAACCCCACGGAAACAAAGCCTGCTCTGACCTCCTGCATCCCACCGGGGAGGGACTGTGTGTGCCAAACGCCTCCTGAGCCGTCCCGTGTGAGGCTGACTTCCTAATCCTAAACTCATTATTTGCAACTCAGGGGTGGAAGTGCGTGGCTGCCAGCTTCCAAATGACTGGCTCAGCCCACTCGGGGCTCTGTGATGTTCTTGCGGTGGATTGCGTCTTCCGCCCCACATCAGGAATGAGCTCACCACAGATCAGGCTGAGTGTGGCTCTCTCCCTCCCCTGGCAGTCCTCCCAGATTACAGCATGACCCTCAGCTATGAGTCACTTCTTTTCTCACAAACTCAGACGCTGCACCAAGGGGGAGATTGCTCATCTGCACCAGCGCTGAGAATTTACTGCGGTGAAGCGAGTTTGGCCTGCCGTGACTCCTTCTCCGCGTGTGACCTTTCTGACTCTCGCTGGTCTTCCGCGTAGAGCATCTTTGTGCAGCTGCTTCCCTGAGCACAGACAGGCAGCACTGCTTGGGAGAAGAGGGGAAAAATGCCATGGGGCACTTGTAGTGCCAAGGAACAACTGACAGCCAGGCACTGGCCATGCGGTGGGGCTTTACATGGACATATTTCTGGGGGCAATGGCTGGTTGCCTGTCCCTGCCCCACTGGCTATAATCAGTACTTTATATTGAGCAGCAATGCTGTCGGTGTGAGTACTCCCTCCATGCATCAGCTGGGATGAGGAGGGTCAGTGTAACCAGTGAACACTGCCCCAGTCACCCTGGTAGAGCCCGGTGGGGAGCGTCCAGGCTTGTGGTGAAGGCAGCCAGGCTGCTGAGTGGGTCACCAACCTCTTCCCCTCCGTCGGACATGTGTGTGTGCTCTGAGCCTGCCAGTTCCCAGTTGCCAGCCAGAGTGTCCCATTCTGAGGGCAATGCCACCACCGCCTGTAGTACCAGTTTTGCCATATCGACCCGAATGGCTGCTCACGGGCCGGAGGGGCAGGTGGTGCTTGGCCAGGGTCTCGGGGGCACCAGGCAGCCACGGGGCCAGAGACCTGGCTCCCGCTCCTGCTGCCTCCACCAACCGGGCTTCGTGGCCAGACGAGTGAATCAGCACCATCGTGACACACGGTCACGAGAGAGCTGACTCCTCTTCGGAGGGCTGCGGGGATGTCATTTTCGGGGAGAGGCAACTTCAAAGCGCTCCTCGTGCTCCCTGCTTGTTTCCATACCTATGTGCTGCCAGTGCTTTCAAAGTAGGCAGAGCTAGCCCAGAACTCTGTGTTTCGCTTCAGTTTGTTTGTTTCCTCTCTCCAGAGCTGCGTTCCTCCTGTGTTGTCTAGTTCAGCATTTTGCCAGCTTGGCTAAGTATCTTGTAAGGAAATCATTTATAATAAAGCTGGTATGCTGGGGTTTATCATTTATAAGTGTGGGTCAGGGTTTAGTTCACTGTGTTAAACTCTCCATGCTGCATGTGATTTTTCGAGCTTTGTCAAGAACAAAAAGTTCTGGGGATGTGCAAAGCATGACTGCATGGTTTCCATGGAGACTCTGCTAGTTAGGCTATGGAAATCCTGAAAAGGCCAGAGGATGACTGACAATACAAGGTCTTAGCGGCTGATCTGAAGAGCCAGACTGAATTAATGAGATTTTTCACAGAGAGTTATTAGCAAGGCTAGCACGGTACGGCACTTAGGCCTCTCTCGTTTTCTCAGCTGCAGTCTTGGAAAACAGAAATGGAAAGATTTAATTGCTGTTTTTTAAGCCCTTTTAAGATTATTTTAACCTATAACATTTTAAGGATGTAATGAAAAGCAGGTTTGTTTGCTTTTTTTATCATTTGATTACTGTTATTACTGCGTTTTTTGGTGGCAGTTGCCCTTTATCTATACGGAGATGGGAAATTCAATAGTACTTATTACATTGAACAGTTAATTCCCACATACTGTGAACACATTACTGTTCAAAGTAGGTTATCGTGAGTTCCATTTAGAGCCAAATGAGAGATACCATGTCAGTGGCTTTCTATCTCCTAGGACTATATTAATTATTTATTACTGACTGCTAATACAAACTGTTAACTCTGGCTAGTAATAGTTTGTTCATTTATCCATCACTTACTCGTTCTTTCCTGCATTTCTGCCCACTCCCTTTCCACAGTCTGTGCAGCTTATGAATTCATGTTTAATTTTGCACCTGATTAAAACAACCCCGAAACCATTATCGGTCTAAGATGCTAAATTCGGATCAGGACCAAATATCCTTAAAGTTTTGCAGTGTCTGGACTGAGGGGTTACAGTGGATCATTAACAGGTGGATGGTTACTGGTTAAAGGGAGATGTCTTTGCCTATGAACTAAACGAACGTGTCTGCCTGTTTCTGGTGTGAGGAGCTTGTTTGCTGCTTCATTTTCAACCGAGAAGGCAAAATGTTCGGATGCACTCCTTTGCTCCCTGGAAAACACTGTGTCTGCTGAAATCAGCACAGCCGGTTCAGCAAAGCGGTGTGTGGGGGACTGCTATTTTGTGTCGGTTTGCACAAGTGCACATACCCATATGTTTCTGGGAGATGTAAAACCATAATGTTGCTGCTGAGTAATCCACAACAAAAGCACACGCGGGCTGCATTCCTTGGATTCCTGTACAGTAGACTAATCCACTTAATCTCGCTGTTCGCTTCTCTGGCTGGAATTTCACAGTCTCCTTTGATTTGCTGGTTTGTAAATCTCTGATTAAGTGCTTGGGGGGGGGGGATATCACATCTGAAACCCCCTCTTTCGTCTCAAAGGGTTTTGTGGAAAGGAAATGTGCAAGTTGAAATGGGGGTTAGCTGGTCTTTTTCGGTCAGCATTTTGTCATCATCTTATAATTTTTTTTTTGATGTTTATCAGTAGTTTTCTCTGTTCTCTCAGCTCTTCTGTGCACGGGCAATGTCTCTTTTTGCCACAGGGCAACATTTCCACACTCTGAGCTCCACAAGTTTCTTAAGATCTTTTCTTTTCCAGTTGCATTTTCAAACAAAAACGTGAACTGAGATGTGTGGAAGTTATTTCCTTTCCCATCAGTGCGCCAATAGTTATTGACAAGCACAGAAGTCAGGAGCTAGATGCTGGTTGTGAAGCAAGTCCTCAAACACCTTCTGCTTTAACCGACTGTGAAGCAGGCATTCGTATATGAATGCAAGATAAATCCCTAGCTAAGCAGGCAGATAAATGAGGGGCCTTGGCCTCAGAAGATGCTCAGCTGATACAAATAACAATTTAGGACCTGCCCTTGAAATATAAAAGTATAAGTAAATAATAGAGGTGGCTCACCTGACTTAATGAGTCATAAAGGATGGGAAATAGAACACTGAGATCCTGAAATAAACCCTTCATTTAAAATAATAAATTACTCCAACCCATTGCGTCCTCAGCCACCGCGAGCACCCCGCTTTCGCGGGCGGCGTGACCATGCGCGGCTGCGAGCAGCACTGACCTCATGCAGAGTCACGCCTGCGTGCACGGCGCTGCGCAGGGCGTGCGGCTGCTCCGCTTTGACTCAGAGCCTGTCCTCCCCCTGCGTGGTGCGTGCTGTCGGGATGGCTCCATGCCCAAGCGTGGGGGGCACTTTCCAGCTCAGCGGAAAATTCCTCCGCAGCCCCACAGCGTCTTCGGCAGCCTCAAAGGGGGAAGAGCTTTAGGTTGTTGCCTTCCTCCCCCTCCCGCAATCACACGTCCCACTGAATGGCTTACGGGTGTCCCCAAGCAGTGCTGCTGGCGGGAAGGAGCTGTCACTGAAGCCAGGAGTAACTATCCATCAAGAAATTAATCAGAAAGGGACTGAGGAAGTCAGCAGGCGAATAAACAAACATGTGGGCTACCTGACAACGCAGCGTTTGGAGTACTTTTCTCAGGCGGAAAGGATAAAATCTCCCACGCTCTCCAGGGCTGTCCAGAGCCGTTCGCAATTAGATCCAAACTGGGCTTAGGCAACAGATCTGAGTTGAATTGCCTAGGCTTGGGTCCGAAGATGCCAAATCCCGTGAACTAGCCTCTGCCCAGAGTGATGAGAACCGCGCGAGAGCGGCCTCTCTCACAGCGCTCCTGCCATCTGGGCCGGTGCCAGGTCCCAGGGCGCAGAGACGCAGCCTGCTCCCAGGATGGACCATGCTGGTGTGATTTCAACTGCGTCTGAATGAGAACTGGAAAACACATTTCTCTAAACTTTGGCCGTAAACCAGAGCTAAAGCCACCGGGGCAGAGTCAGGCCCTTGGGTATCAAGCTGATCTCATTCCACAACTTGGAAGTTCTTTTGGTGTTCTGGCTTTAGCAGGCCTGAAATGCTTGGAGGAAGCATCGGGAGTGCTGTGAATCTCACCACCCGCACTGTCAACCTCTCACAGCCAACACAACCGCAGTCGTCCTTTCGAAAGGGCTCCCTGGTAGGATTGTTGCAGTTGAAAGAGAAAGTCAGAAAGATAAGAAGCCATGGGCAGTCAGTTGGAAGAAATAGGGTCTTGCCAGGGTATTCCCACAGTGAATTGATAAGAAGGGTGACAGCTAAATGCCACCTGAACTTTGGGTTCAAGATGTAGAGCAGATAAGTGAACCACAGTGACTCAAAGGCAATAAATCTTCTGTTCCAGACAAAATTAATCCAAGGCTGTCACACGAGGCTAGAGAGGAAATTTGGAAACCCCTTTGGAGTGAGTGTCTGCCAAACTGGAAACACATACATTGTGCTATGACCTGTCAGCCTGCGTGAGCCCATGCTGCTGGGGTGCAAGCCAGGCCCTTTGTCTTTCTGTCCCTCACAGTGCAGACAGTGCTGCTGAGAAGGGATAATATAGGAGCTCACAGAAAAGTTTTTTCTATCCAGGCACGTGGCTACTTTTAAATAAGCATAGGTACAAGTGGGCAAGAGAGAAAATATAAAAGAGCACTATTCTCTAAAAGCTAATGGTAGCAGCAGTAGTGTCTGACGGGATGGTTTGCGAGGAGAGCATTGAAGCGCAGGTTCCAGCTCCTCCGTCTGTTTAGTGGGGCCATAGCCACAGCCTGGCTAAGACTTAGTGTGATGCCAGCTGCTTTAATGGAACCCTTTCTCAGGCATACCCATACTTAGAAACAAGCACTTGCTTTCACAATGCTGAGGCTGACCTGTGCTGCAAACCTCAGGAGAGAACTATCGTGCTGTTTCTGTGTGTGTTTCACAGCATCCCGGCTTGCTGTCGATCTGGGGCTCTCTCCTTAGGATTAGACAAGTCTTTGAGCTGTGTTCGTACCAAGGCAGCTGAACGGTTTGAAGCTGCTCTTTCATAACATGTGGTGTTTGGTGGCACTACAGGCTTGGCCGGTCCCTGCAGTGTGAGCCACCGGGTCTCAAGGAGGTTGTGAGAGCGGGTGTGCCTAGACTGAAACCAGGTCCTCACCACCTCCCCTAACTTCTCTGTCTGCTGAGCTGCACCTACCCTTGCATGGCTGGGAGGAGGTTATCTTTGCCACTATCAGGGCTAGAGGATTTGTTTATTTTTAGATTACTCTGTAGAGTCTGGACAGAGAGATGAAAAGAGCCAGCCTAAAGGGCTCTGTGTGTGCCAGACTGTCTTGTTTCTGCTCTGACTCTGAAAACACAGGACAGGGAAAACATGAAGGGATGGGCTCCATCTAGCCAGATTGATTAAAGACGTCTCTGGCCCCATGTTTTGTGCAGCGGATGTAATATGGGGGTGGGCTCTGATTCATTTTGATGCAAAGGCAGCGAGGTTCCAACAAATCCTCCACTTGAGCCAAGGTGGCGGATGTTGCACTGAAGAGGATGAGACCCACCGGCACAGCCTGTTGTTCCAGCACCTCTGCTTCAAGGGCAACAATTTCTATCCGAGAAGTGCTAAAACACCTTGGGGAGGTTCAAATTATCTTAATGTTCCCTGTGGTGGTGGTGGTGGTGGTAAGCTGGGAAATGGAGGTGTGTCTCAGCCCTGGTCTGTCTAACAGAGAAGGACAAACCTTTTTCATCATCCTGCATTACACATTACAGGGAACATTTTAAAAGTGGGTGGTTCGTTGTCCTTCAAAGGCGAAATCTAAAAGCCATCCAGAAAGATGGTCGCTGTCTTTCAGGCTCCCGCATGTCAGAGCTCACTGAGGGTGACGAGAGGGAGCCTGGCAGCTCTGAGCCCTTTCGGTCCTGCCCCTAAGCAGAAAAAAGTGCAGCACAGGGAGGTGAGAAGAGCGACCCTCCCCGCCATCCCCTCAGGTGTGGTGACAGCAGCTCTCGCTGATTGTGAGGGAATTTACTGACTGCTAATGAAGTGGAGGGAGAAGTGCCTTTCAGTGATATCCATACAAAAATGTATGTTGCTGAAAACCTCTGGCTATTTTTTGAGAATTTTTTCCCCCGCCAGATTTAAGTATCATCCGAGTTTATTTGGGGGTTTTTTTATGACTATATGTTGTTGGTTTGGGTTTTTTTCAGCAGTGAAGTTAATAAAGATGGATATCGGCAACAAACTGTCAAGTCCTGAGCTGGAGAGATTTTTCACTGAGTGAAATAGACCAGGGAAAATAAATAATCCAAGAAGTGGCAGAGCTTGTAAATATTGACATGTACAAGCAAGGAAATAGAAGTTGGGCAAAATAAAAAATGGATTGGGGATTGCTACTTTTCAGGTTATTGCTTGAAAAAAAATCTGCATTTACCTGGCATCCTGTCTGGGGAAGAGGTAATATTTTTCAGTTAGAATAGAAGGTTTTAAATGTTTGAAGGGGTATATTGCTGTTTCCCCAAGCCAGCCTCCCTGTTTGAGGGTCAGTCTTCCTTCTTTCCCAGCCTTTGGGACCACGATCGGAAATAGTCCCTTTTCCCTGAAATGTCTATAGGAATATCCATGGAAGAAAAGTTTGAGGAAGGAGGCGAGAAATGCAAGGTGAGAAGCAGAAGAGGTCAGAGGGAGACTGCTCTTTTCTCAGGTTTCCCACCAGAAAAGAGATCTTCTCAAGATCTCCATAAGAATACCTTTTCTCCTCAGCTGGGGTCAAGCCTCCTGCCCAGACACGTCATCAGTGCATTGCTCGGCCTCAGCTCATACAGAGAGACGTGGAGCTGCACAGGACTCACTAGCTGTGGTCCACCTTCTGCACAGGTGACAATTTTGGCTCCCTGGGGCCTGCCACCGTGAGATGCGGTTGCCACACACCAGCTAGCTCACTAAAAACACGTTTAAAACACTTCCTGCTTTGTTTTGTTTTCCTCTGCCACCCATACGAGCTCTAGGCTACTAGGCTACTAGGACTAGCATCTGTAGTTCATCAAGTGGTTGATTGGTTGGTTACCTGGTTGGTTACTCCAGTCCTCCTTTCCTCAAACCAGTCTGCCATCTCTGTGACTGGAGGAGGGTTTGCATTGCAGCCCTGCCTGTACACACTCTGGAAAGCCTCCAGACCTTTGAATATCGTGATCATATGCAGAGCAAGCCAGCAATGTAACCTTAAGGAGAGGCATTTTTGCAGTCTTTTAGAGATGGGAAATCTTTTTGTTCCACCCTGTTGTAACATAACAGAGTGCCAGTGGGTGTAAATGGCAACTGTGCAGTACCCTGTAGTGTTTCAGCTGCTCGTTATACCTTAGTGGTCAAACTGCTGTAATTATGGGAGGTGGAAATGAGATTATTGGGGATGGTGTTCTTACAAGATAGGCATAAATTTCTAAATAAAAAAGTGTTTCCAGATACTCAGTGAAATTAATGGGAGGAAAAGAAGAGTGGTCTTTAATTATTTCAGGCTCAGACAGTTAAGGCAGATGTGCATCATCAGTCTTTGAAGAATGTCCTGGGGACATGGCCAAGACAGTATTTTTTTTTCCTCCTGTCACTGCTGATTTAATATCTGCACAAGTGCACACGCAAAAGGATGATAGGAAACTTGCACTTTTCAGTTCAAGTCCCTGTAAACGACTCCCCCTTGGAGACTGTTAAAAATGTAATGGGGTTATCGTAGCACATGGGAACCAGCGCTTGAATGCATGTGCCAGGAAGGCAAAGGTGAGTTGACCCCATCTGTGTTAAGTCAGGGAAACTATGGGGCTGAGCCGAGCATCTAGTGGAAATAAAAAGAAAAACTAATTCCAAGCAGGCCCCAGTGAGCATGTTTTTATCCAAAAAGCAATCAGAGAGGAATATGACCTACCAGACGAAATTGCTGAGGCAGAGGTGAAAGTTAGAAACAACAATAATGAAACACAATCAAGTATAATTTTGACAGAATGAAGATATTAGAGAGAAAAGGCCCCAGCGGGCCAGTTTAGCTCATCCTGATCCCAATATTTCATCTGCTCTCAGAAGACCCCTGGAGAAAGCTGTGTCACGGCACCGTAAGATGTCAAGGCTGGCACAGGCTGAGGGCTGCAATGCCTGCAGCGGGGCCAAGGCTCACTGGCATTAACCTTGCTGGGCTGGTGGGCCAGGCAGCGGGAAGGACTGCTCTGCCTCTTATCCTTACCAAGGCCACAGAAAGGGGAGCTGGGGAGTGCTGGGATCCAAGTCACTCTCCTGTTTTGCCTGTCATGGTATTCCCCAGCATCGCTCATACAAGCTATTGGGAATCTCAGCAGACGGACATCAGACATGGACTTAACTCTCAACTCCAATTTTGCTGTAAAAAGCATTTTTAGTGTCCTAAGTGAAATTTAGACCCACTTCAAGACCCTTAGTGTTTCCCAATAGATATAAGAGAACCTTAATGTAAATGAGAATCAGACCTACTGTGCCCTATAAATTTCAGTCTGTCACTCAGAGCCCTTAATGGTCAATAAATTCACTGGGAAAATTAGAAAAATGAACTGAAGCTGCTGTGAGGAAAGTATGCTGGAAAGAGAGAAGAAGTTTTTTAAAATTTGCCAGACATTTAGTTTGCTGTTTTGCACCACGCGGCCAGGTATGGGTGCCCAGGACGGCTGCCGCAAGGGCTGCGAGAGCATGGAGGGGGAGCGGGGAAGGGTTGTCTGTGCTGGAGGAGGTGGTGGGAAGTGGAAGGGTGAAGCTGCAGCAACGTGCGGAGCTCTGTCAACTCTGTAATAACCTGCTTGTCTGCTTGGGCTTGGCTAGGTACCAAGTCAAGGTTTTATGGTGTGAGTTCATCTGCTGGCTTTTCCCTTTGCGTGATGTAATGCTCTCTGTGAGCGTGATATTTATTACGCCCAGCTCTGTTAGCGGGTATGTGTAGTCGTAGCCAGCCTCTGAAAGTTTGGAAACAGTTTCTTGATCTTATTTGCACCCTTTGGGTTGACCTATGACATAATCCGAGGGTTGGTGCTGTGGTTCCCTCCTTCGCTCTCCCCCTTCGCCCTCTCCCTCCTCCTCTCTCTCTCCCAACGGTTTGTCAAACTGTCTTGCCTTTATCTCTTCTCACAGGCCTTGCAACAAGTCACAGGATGATTTATGCCCTGATAACTTCTGCTTTTAAATGCCGGGCTAAGAAAAGCAGCCTTTGCAAAAACAACTTTTGCGGAGGTGTGGGGAAACCCACCCGTCATCCTGCTCAGCAGGCGAAGGCGCCATCTCAGCAGAGATGCCGGGAGAGCGGGGCCGAGGGCCGCTTCCATCCCCATCCTTGCCCGGCGCCCAGGGGAGGCCGTGGTGGGAGGATGGGTGATGGAGACCCTCCACAGCCTGGGCTGGCAAGTCCCAGCTGGTGAAGGAGTACGGGGTGTGCATCACCCATTGCCCCTCTATATCCGTCCCAGTGCCCCCCTGCTCAGCTCCCTGCAGAGCTGGAAGCTGATGTGCACCTTGGGGGCAGGGGAGGAGGCCAGGGTTGCGTGTTCAGGCTGCCAGCTGGGAAGGTCTGTGCTTTGCTATAGGAGGAAAATATTTTGCAGCTGTGATATCGCTTCCAGCATTTTCTTACAAGCTTCCCCAGTGCTGGGGCTACAAGGCAGCTGGGGATGGGGCGGGCAGCCAGAGCTGTGGTCCCGCTGTGCTGGCTGCAGCATCGGGCACACCAGAGCTGCCAGCACGCCGTGGCTCCCTGCCCTCCACCAGCCTCCGGCCATGAGGTTTACCCCAGACCTCCCCATGGGCACTGCAGCTGTGCCGGGATGGCAGGCAGCGACCTGCCCATGCGTGGCGGGTCTGGCATCGCGGCAGGACGGCATTGCGGTGGGACGGCATCGTCCATGTGCCGGGAGCATCACCGCTGGCATTCCGCACCTGCCCGCCTAAATGCCACTGGGACTTCTGCCTGATGGCGATCCACCCTGAGAGTTCAGATGTGGGCACAGCCGTGGGCTGTAGGCACGGGCTGTATTTTTGTGTTTTAAGCACCACGGAGGGAAACCGTTAAAGTAGTTCCTACTTCAAAGTGCTCCCACTAATTACAGGAGCAGAAAGGTGAGGTGGGCACAGCTAGGCAGGGGAAGAATAATAGGAATATGTCTTCAAGATCTAGCATATTTTAATTGTCCTTACTAGGTGATTTTTATTTTTATTTTGCAATGAGGAGAAAGAACATTTTCCTGTGACTGCTTGACTAACGTCTGTCTGAAACCATTACGATTCCCTGAACAAAAGCAAGAAAGCCGTGCTGTGACTAAGGCTGGCACGCTGAGTTTCCTGAGGGGGAGAAATCACGAACAAATAAAAATCAGGTGTTGAAATGAAAGCTGAATCCTTACCTTAACTGAAACCTTTGCACGTAATACAATGAACACTGAGCAGGGAACAAGTGAGATTTAGGTAAAGATTTTTTGTAATTACTTTTTGTGTGGTGTATTTGATTTCTCAGAGCATTTTTTTTTCTCCCAAAGGACACGGTTGTATTTGCCTAAACTCCTAACAAACCTACAAACCAACAAACTAGTTAGACCTGAGCAAAACGTTCATGGCAAAACATGAAATTAGTTGAACCTTGCTTGGTTTCAGATTTCTTTACAGTCTCTAAACTCAGCCCTGGTTCACTGAGAGGTTTGCTAAGGACCATGAACTTTTAGAGGGAACATGGACTGATTTATGGGTCTGCATGAAAATCCATGTGAAATTTGCCTTTCACATGGCCACAATGCAAAAATATCTCCTCTCTGCCCCCCAGTCCCTTCCTGCAGTAGTGGATAAACGTTGACATGTTTTATCTCCTACTTCTGCATCGAGGCCACCCAGCACAGGCCGTGTTTTGCTTAATTCCTTATAAATCACCAGCCGTGCTAACAACAAAATCTTCGCAGCTCTGGGGTTAGTGCTTGTTAGTTTGTTGCTGCTACCACGAGCCAGGCAGGATGAAAATGATGCTGATTTTGATTTGTTTTAACGTGACGTGAACGCTGTCGTGCACATTTTGCTCTAGATTATAACAGCCGATGACAAACCAGGGCTGCACAAAGCCCTCTCGACACTCCGTGACACGTGCCAGGTCATAGGAGGGCACGCTGCTGGTGCTTGGGGAAGTGCCATGGGGTGGAAATGGCCCACCATGCAGGGCCACTGGTGTGCTCGCCACAGTGTGGTCCCGCAGTCCATCGCAGTGACAGCCGTGGCACATCCAACGCACAGAACACCTGCGAGGGGTCGGGGGGGGAAGAGCCACTCACTGGTTTTCTGCTCTTCAGGTGACTTTCACTGTTGACATCTGCCACAAGGCCAGGTCTCTCCATGCTCTCACCGCAGGAACAGTGCAATCTTTTGTTAGGGTTAAGGGATTCTCTGCCCTTTCTTTTTTCCTACACCCATGTAAATGGTTGGATGTTGACCTCACGTTTGATGTCCTTTTCCTCCACTTGCAAACTGTGTGTAAGACTTTTTTGGCCATCTGCAGCCACCAAGACCTAGCCTGGGCTCGGGACACAAAGGGCAGCTCTTGCCTTCTCTGTGCACACAAGGTGATCCCTATGGCAATCTTTGCAAACGCAGCTGCTCCTCAGGCTGGAGAAGTAGCTGTGTAGTGGCCAGTCTCTAGGGATTTGACAGCAGTCCGCACTGCCGGTCACAGTGGCTCTGCTTGCTCATTTGTAGAGTGGCGTAGGTGGCCCATGGAAAGTTCTCATCTGACGCTTGTTGCCAGAGAGGAAAGGAGAAGATGCTGCAAGTGAAGAAACAGCAGGCTGCAATGGTTCAACATGTCTTGAAAGACATTTGATGCTGGGAATCCGTTGGAAAAATAGCCTGGTTATAGGATAAGGACAAGTCTATCCCCAACACACACCTGAATTCCCCTTATCAAAGGGAAAACACCAGAGAAAGAAAAACTGGTTTTTTTTTTAATCATCACATGCCTCATTTCAAAACTAAGTTGAAAATTACTTTTCCAAGTTGGAAATTCTTTTCATTCACATTCCAAATGAATTTACACTAAAATGAATGTGTCCAGTTATAAAACTTGAGGGGAAACCCTTGGAAATCTCTCAAGCATTTCGATTGAGCAGCTCTGACTTTTCTCTTTCCCTTTTCCCTATCCTCAAATTTTCACTTGTTGATTTGTTTTTCCCGTTCCTTTATAAGGTGGGATAAATATTAAATATGACAGCAATTCCAATGGGACCAACAACGCGGTTGTCACTGGGCTCTCCTGCATCTTGTGTGTCAGCCAGAAGGGACGCTGCAGAGTTGCCTGGCCTGTTTGCCTCCGTGGTTTGTCCATGCAGATGATGTGGGTTAACCTGGGAATCGAGAAATTGGAGCTGATCCTAGGCCTCTCCTGCACTTCTGAAGAGCACAGATGTGCAGAGCTTATAGGCCAGCTCACAGGTCATTTCCCTTATTGAGGATCTGTCTTTAGGCTGGCCTTACTCTTGATATATAGCGTTTCTTCCACTTTGGAGTTACTTATATTACTCCACTGTTTATCACTTTGTGGTTTTATCTTATATTATCCCTGGCCCATAATGACTCATCAGGCTGTGAACACATTTAACGAAACTTGAGCTGCATTCTTCTTGCAGAGCTGCAAACAGAGCTCGGTTCACAAAATTTCAAGCAGCTCTCCTTATGCTGTGTGCTTCATAAAGGTGAGAGTCGATAATTCAAACCAACATCTCACCTGCTCTGAAAATACAATCGCTTTGAGGGCAAATCTGGCTCCAGAAATAACGGCTTGGAAGATTGCAGGAGAAAAAAGAGCAATTTCATGGCACAGCAAGTTGTTGTTTTGTTTGCGTCTACCCAAAATATAGGAGTGTTTTATGTCAGAGAAGCTTTTCCCAATGGGAATGAATGAGAGACTGTAATGGATAATAAATGCTGGGGGTCAGGAGGTTTCCAAATTTCTTTTGCAGCGTGCGCTGGCTTTGAATCACTCGCAGCCCTTCACCCTTTTTGTTCCAGGCAGCATGTATCACCTTCCCACCTCACCCATAAATGAAGTGCAATGGCAGAGCATTTAAAGTAAGACCCAGAGGGTCCAAGCTGGAGGTTCAAGCCTTCCCTTGGACTCCAGCTGAAGCCCTGGGGATGACCTGGTTTCTTGTAGGTGTCTGGTTGTTTGGGCTGGGAGTCAAAGGGACTGGCAGGGATGTGGGCTGAGCATGCCATAAATCGTGCCGGTCTGAGAGGCTCACTGGCTTAGGAGGAATCCTGATCTTTAACACACAGCTCCCCTCTGGCTGCCACAGCTGTTACTTGCTGTGAGAACATGAGAACAGATTTTGAGAACAGAGTTCCCGGCCACTCTCATGAGAGTTTGGGTGCGGGAGCAAAGGGGGGCATCCTCACTTGTGCAATCCTCCAGGCCCTCTAAAGCATCCAGCAAGGTCCCTGATGAAGACCTCTGTCAGGCTGTAAGCTGCAGTTTGGGAGTGCCTGTCCTACGGTATCAGTAGACTGTGTCATACATCTTCCCCACTGACTTCAGCATCTGCTGCGCTGCAGTGCCTTGTGAGACCCACAGCCGTGCTGCCCTTCCCTTACACGAGCTGAAATCAAACCCTCCTGGGTGGATCCTTACACACATCTCAGCCTCAGAAGAGCTCCATGGCACTCAGGGATGATGGAGAGTCGTTGTTCATGTCTAGTACCCTCATGCAGGCCAGACAGTGCATGACCATGAGGGATCCTAGGTAGATGTGTCAGTGCTACTGGCTGCCTCGGGTGTGATCCTTTTCCTTCTCTCCCTTTCCTTTTCCCTGTTTCCCTTGGGGGAAAACCATAATAGGACAGCTGGCTGAAGTCAGGCCCTCAGAAACGGAGATGTCCAAAATAAGTAGTGTCTTTAAAAAAAAAAAAGGGAGGGCATAACCTGATCTTTTGCTTCCTCCTGCTCCTGGCGGTTAAGTGGGGATAACAAATGCTTTCTCACTTTACAGAGCAGTATGACACTAAATACATTTTCAAAGATCTCATGCAGCAAGGATGACTGCCACAGGGAGGAAAGGAAAAAATAGTCTTCCTCATCAGTTTGTACCCCCTTTCTGTAAAGTCCCACAACCTCAGCAGAAAAAGACCCATCGCTCCACAGGCCAACTATCAAACAGGAGGAAGAGGTACCCCCTCCTTTGCAGCGCTGCAGGTGGGTTTGCCTCGCAGCCAGAGCCCTGCCCCTGGCCCCAGCCTTACCTCTCCCCAGGGCTCCCCCCTCCAAGGCAGTGGAGGGGGTCAGCGTCCCCCTGAGGTGAGGGCACGGGTTAAACAGGTCATCTCTTGATGGACCTCTGGTTCCTCCCATGTTGCACAAAGGCAGGTGGGTGCTCCCGCAGTCTTGGGAACAGCTCTGACAGCAGCGTATCAAAGCACAGAAGCCTACAGGGCAACAGAAAAACAGGTTCCCTCTCCCTTGGCATTAGCTGAATATCATAGGAGATTTGTTAAATCTGTGCATGATTTTTCCTCTTACAGAGAAGTGCTCAGCCTCCCTCTCCTTCCGTGGGTGCGAAAGCCTCCTCTCTTGGCAGGGTGGTGCCGGGTGGGCGAGCGATGCCGGGCGGGCGGCAGGCGTGGGAGCAGCCCCTGCTTGATTCAGCTGAACGTGTACATGAGCAACCCCAATTCCTCTCACATGTCCTCGACGCATGTGAGGGAGGGAAGGGGGAGCAGTGCCGAGATGGTAATGTCTTACTAACTGTTACATTCCTCATCAGATGGCCCGGTGAGCCATCTTCGAGGACTGCAAATTCAAATGGTGAGAAGGTTGCTACATCAAGAAATGAATAAGTAATGAAATAACCCTCACTGCTTCCCTGCGCAGCTTTTGCAGCCACGGATCTCAAAGCACCCCAACGCTAGAGAGGCAGGCGAGTGTGATTAGCCTCACTTAAGGGAGGAGCTGATAGAGGCAGGGGGAGATGGGCTTCTGTAGGCACAGTAGATGTTACCTGGAGATAGCAGAGGTGCAGAGCCAGCTGGTTAAGGTCTACCAGCAGCCTCCTGCCTGCAGATGCAGTTGGGGGAACATCTTTGACCCAAAACAGAGATGTTTCTTTGTGCAGATGGCATTACGGGCTGCAGGAAAGGGCAGTGGCCGTTGTGCCTGCAGCGGGTCCTTGCTGGGGCCGGGGTTGAGACCCTCTGGGCAGACTGCAGCCTCATGAGGGTACTCTTTGGGATGGCAGGGCCACGCCGAGAGACCCGAATGGCCGTGCCACACATACCATGGGGCTTGCTGCTTGGAGGCTGCCAGGAGTCTGGACTCCCAACACTATGGAGTACCGGTGGGCACCCCAGACAAAGGCCAACAGCCTGGCCTGAGACATTGCCCTTTGAAAACCTGCTGCCGCCACCACTCGTTTTTGCAGTCCTTTCCCCTACGATAGTATAAACAAGCTGTCATCTATTTTTCAATGAAAAATACTTTTGCTTGGCTCGGTTTCGCATTGCACGGTTACTATTTGCTATTGTGGAAGCTGCTGCAGCTATAAATAACCTCACCACAAGCTCTTCTCGTCTGCGGGCCCGAGTGCTCGCTTCAGAGGAGGCAGGTGAGATTAGGATCTTGTTTTGAAGGGGAGAGTCTCCCGGTGAAGGTGACGGGCGGCTGCCATTGCCGAGGCACTTGCGCCCCGTGGGCCCGAGCCTCTGCCGGGCTTCCCGGCAGAGGGTGCAGGGCCCGGTCCCCCCGAAACCGCCCATGCGTCACCCAGGGGTGTGACGCCAGTGCCAAGGGCAGCTGGCAGTGTTGCCCCGCTCCTGTCAGCGCAACTGGCCAGCGGGCTGTGCTGATGCAAGCGGGGCAACGCCGCCGTCATGGCCCTCATGTTCCTGCCTGGTCCCCTCCTGAGGCCGCAGTCCCCGCCAGCTCCGGGCCCCGGCTGCCCAGCAGCGGGTGAGGGGACGCGGGCCTGGCTGGCCCCCTCCAGCCCCAGCCGCCGGGAAAGGTTGACCAGTGGCAGGGCCAGAAGGTCGTACACGTGCCCTAACTGCGGGGCAAGATCCGAAGGTTCAGAAAACTGCTCATTTCTTGGGCTTTTTTCCTCGGTTTTCTTCCAGATTGCGAGGTCAGACTGGCTGTTTGGTACTGTTCAATATCTTTGTCGGCGACATGGGCAGTGGGACTGAGTGCACCCTCAGCCAGTTTGCCCATGAGACCCAGCTGTGTGGTGTGATTGACACGCTGGAGGGAAGGGATGCCATCCAGAGGGACCTCGACAGGCTTGAGAGATGGGCCTGCATGAACCCAATGAAGTTCAACAAGGCCAAGTGCCAGGTCCTGCACATGGGTCGGGGTAATCCCAAACACCAGTACAGGCTGGGTGGAGAGTGGCTCGAGAGCAGCCCTGAGGAGAAGGACTTGGGCGTCCTGGTGGATGAGAAGCTCAACATGACCCAGGAATGTGCTCTCACCGCCCAGAAGGCCAACAGTATCCTGGGCTGCATCAAAAGCAGTGTGGTCAGCAGGTCGAGGGAGGGGATTCTGCCCCTCTGCTCTGCTCTGGTGAGACCCCACTTGGAGTCCTGCATCCAGCTCTGGAGCTCCCAACGTAAGAAGGACATGGATGTGTTGGAGCGGGTCCAGAGGAGGGCCATGAAGATGATCCGAGGGCTGGAGCACCTCTCCTGTGAGGACAGGCTGAGGGAGTTGGGGTTGTTCAGCCTGGAGAAGAGAAGGCTCTGGGGTGACCTTAGAGCAGCCTTCCAGTACCTCAAGGGGGCCTACAGGAAGGATGGAGAGGGACTTTTCACAAGGGTGTGTAGTGA
>Ga0065711_1029450_pt1 | contig 36164 bp, 15 predicted proteins | sample Hoacrofraction12_FD_59098 | JGI IMG/M metagenome (GOLD analysis project Ga0065711, IMG submission 59098) | Hoatzin crop microbial communities from Cojedes, Venezuela - Epithelial fraction 12 v2 (version 2) | ecosystem: Host-associated > Birds > Digestive system > Esophagus > Crop | place...
AGGGAAGAAGTTCTTCCTCATGTTCAGATGGAACTTCCTGTGCCTCAGTTTGTGCCCATTGCCCCTTGTCCTGTCGCTGGGCACCACTGAAAAGAGCTTGGCCCCATCCTCCTGACACCCACCCTTCAGACATTTATAAGCATTTATTAGGTCCCCTCGCAGCCTTCTCTTCTTTAGGCTGAACAAGCCCAGCTCCCTCAGACTCTCCTTGTAGGGGAGATGTTCCAGTCCACTCACCATCCTCGTAGCCCTTCACATGCCCAGTCAGTGCACTCAAGATGCGCTTACCTTTTAATATCAATGCTGATGTCAATATAAATGCAGCTGTATGCATAATTTTAGATTTTTCCCTTGCCTGCTGAAAATATCCATATCTATATGCAATGTTAATAGTAATGTCAATAAAATAGCTGATAAGCTCTGGTATTCTTGGATGATTAAAATTCATAGAACCTGCTTTACTGTAGAAGCTCCAAAAGAACATCTCCATTACCTGTCCTGAGACAGAACAGCACACTTCATGGTGTAAATCTTACACCAGGACCTCTGCTAATGTATTTTCCTCAACTGTTAAAAATCAGCATATGCCAGCATGCAGTACTTTCTGACTATGCAAGACACAACAGAAAGTTTATGAAAAAATAACCAGTGACAGGGTTTCAGTTCAGTTCTATGAACAAAAAAAATATACCAGCTAAAAAAAAAAAAAGTGCTTTTATAACTGATTCTCTTTTGAATCTCTCTCTAAGTAGACCTGAGTTTCAAAAACAGGAATAAAGATTTCTAATCCCCAAGAAAGACTTCCAGATGCACATAAACAGCATTCAGCATTCAGAGGGCAGCTGATAAACTGGATTGTATTCTTTTTGAAAAACACTACGACAAAGTTGTTTATTCAGCAAAACAAACTGTTCCCTGTGTCCGTTAACAAGGCTGGCTTTGTGCAGCACAGACTTCTGCAGTGCTGACTCCTGTTTGAAACAATTTCACACTAATTAGAAATAAGAGAAAAGGTTGTGTGCATAAACAGCACAGCTCAATAACTCTTTCAAACCACTCTTTTTGAAAATTAACTGTTGTAACCCTCTATGAATAAAAGACTTGCACAAACAAGATAGAGAAAAATACATTGTTAATAACTGTCAGCTTGCTGTGCAAAATGCCAATGCAAATTTTATATAATACTACCCAAATCATATGAAATGACAAACTGTGAAACGCCATACAGTTCCGACTTCTAAAGTTACAACACTAGTGATTTTTGAAGTGTTTAGCAACGATAAGAATATGTGCCGAATATGAGAGTTACTAACTTGAAAGAAATAATTGAATGATGCACTGAACATGAGAGTAAATCTGTGGTTTACTTATTTATGATTATTATGGAATACTGCAAACTCAATATATAGGAATGGGAATGTCAGAAACATTTTCATCTAGAGAACAAAAAAATAATGAAAAAGAGAAGGTCCTTCAGCATTAACAGTGCAAAAAGTTATGTTGAAATATTAAAAGCTTAACCTGAGACTGTCATATAGGAATTGCTTTCAGGGAAAAATTTTGCACTAGGGAGTCTTATTTGTGAATTGTATAGGCATCTTGCACTTTGGGCAGCATTTGCTCATGGAAATAATCCCTGTTAAATCCATGGGAGTACTTGTGGAAGTGCCAGATGTCATAAATCAGGGCTACAGTGATAAGCACTAGTTTTTCTTAGATCTCTATGTGATGGCAAGGTGTTATACAGGAGATAGGCATATTTGCAATATTTTCTATTATCAATTATGACAAAAGTAAATTAGATGGTTCAGACACAAACTGATTTTATCATAACTCAGTCACTAGATTTTGGTGCAGATAGCAAAAAGTATGTGCTTCAGAATACATTTGAAAAGGGAGAAATTCTAAATCTGTCTTAAAAAATCATATATTCAACTCCCACTACAAAACATCTTGCAAATTATTTGGCATGAATCCAGTAGTTCTCTAGATAATTCAGTCTCATTTCTAAAATCTGAAAAAAACTAACAACAAAAAACTCAGTGGAGAAAACAGATTCATTCAGGGCACTGGAAAGCAGTTACCTTGTGATTTAATTGCTGTATACTAGATTTCTGTTCTAAAATCAAACCTGCTTCTGAGGTTTATCAAGATTTATGTATCTTGTACCTGCATAATAAATGTCAAATATAAATGAGAAACACAAGTAGGAAGAAAAATAAAATCAGTTCAGGCTCTTGTTAAGAAAGATATTACTGCCTAGAGTTAACATGCAGCACTCCCAAGTATTTTCATTTCTCATGGCCAATCTTTTCCTTACTGCACCCTGTTCCTAAGGAAATAGAGATTTACACAATTACTCTTCTGATGACAGTAGTGTTACATTGCATGGGACTTGTGGTCTCAGTTTCAGAATTTCTTGTAAAATAGTGGAGGACCAGTTCTGTTTCCTAATGAAGCTTGCATCTCGCTGTTTCTTTACTTGAAAACAATACTGGGCCTTTTGATGACTTGTGAAAATGAACTGAGTTTCATTTCAAGAATCATAAAGAACTAGAATATTTATGTGTTCCTCATCCTGTGATCGAAAAGACAGTTCTAACTACTTCAGCTCAGTTGTAATAGACAGACTGAATGAGGGGACAATGTCACTCTTTTAATGCTTGTAAGAAATGAATTCTAAACACCATGAATTTACGTCTGAAGTTGCAAGCATTAATTTGAGCAATAAAATAGTCTGCAGATAGGAACTGTTGTCTTGTTTCCACAAACATGATTCTGAATTTAAGTCTCAAATACTGAAGGGAAAGCCTTTTCTGCAAATTATTCTCATGTCTCTAAATAATGAAAAGCATTAGAGCTGATCACCCCATGTTCTTTCAAATCAATTTTCTGCCTAACAATAAATTAATAATAGTAATTTTCAAACACGAAAGCCTAACCAAATTTCATGAGGGTCATGGAGTTCAAATATGTTTTTTCTGCTCTGATGAACTGATAGCATCAGATCACAAGAAGTTTTTGGTAACTTCCTAGAAGTAATTTCTTTTCTTTTCTATAGAAGTCTAGGATACAACTTAGAGCTTATTTTTACTAAACACAGTTAACTTAATAGAATTCTTTTCGCTGATGTTTATATTGCATGTTACTATGTTTTCTGTCTAATTTAGTTTTATTTTTAACCAGAGAGAGGTTCATAATGCTTACGTCTATGATCTTTCAAGTAAATTTTAATTCTAATCTACTAGCTGTACTTTAGCTACTAAAAAGTACTGAAGAACTTTATCTCCATTCTACCTACTTCTTTTAATTTTCAGATGTCATCATTTGTTTCTATTGTGCAGTGCCAGTACTGTTTTAGTTTTTTAATTTATGAGCTCTGATTCTTCTGAAATTTTTCATTTTCTTTTACAGCCAGACAAAAAACATTAAAAAAAGTAAAATATGGAGAAAAACACTCTTTCAAAAAGTTCACATTATCACTTTACAGAGAACGGTCTGAAGTAATGGTTGACAACACAATGCAAAAAATAGATTGATAGTACACAACCATACTGGAATACATATATCAGTAACTGCATCACTTCCTTTACATATTTTTGCTTGTCTAAAGGCATGAAGAGGAAGCATTTTAGCAAGGCGGACTTTGCAGACTTTCCAAAAGACTGCATCTTGCCAACAGTGTTTATCTGTGCTGTCTGTGACCAATGTTCTCTCTGGAAAGTTGTGCCATTTCAGAAATGTTGACCTGAAAGCAATGACATCTAGAATGATGTCTAGAATGACATCAGCTGATCAGTGATCTGTGGTCAGTTCTACTTCCGATATTTTTGAAAACACTGTCCTCTACTGGTTATGATTTTGGAATTGAATACTGAAGCAGTGCATTCTCCAACGACAGGTCTCCACGGGCAGGTCAATAGTGGATGAAAAACATTTGTGAAGATGAAAAGCATTGATATATGAACTGGCTCTGTGACCAACATATACAACAATTTCAGATGGCAATAACAATTAGTAATAACCAGGAATAACTAAGTTAAACCATGATTGTTGTTTCAGCCTCATTCACATTTTCCCCTTTCAGTGTTCTCCTTCTATCTCATTTCTAATCTCTCTTTTTTTTAGAAGCAGCAATCTACAAATCCTTTGAAATTCCAGACTGGAGCTTCCAGTAATAAGATTTATCTCACGTTTTAACATGAGGATGATCCTCTAAGGGGCTCTAGCATGTTCATAACCAAGTAGTAAAAAGGTACAATTTGATTTCAAGGATGATAGTGCAAAGAAGATGCTTTTGACTATTTCTGCCAGGAATTTTACAATACAAGAGAAAGCACAGAGAAGAAAAGGGCCAGAGTCTTAAGGCTTTTGAATGAGAATCTGTGGAAATGACCACTGCCTTTCATCAAGAAATGGCCCAAGTAAGAACAGAGTGTAGGACATTTCCATAACTGCCTGTCCCTGTTCTCTTGAGGAGAGCACAATATAGAGCCTCTATGGACTGACAGATTTGCTAATAAGATATTACTGCATGTGTTTGACATGCATGTGCTTTTTATTTGTTATTGTCACTTCTCTACTGTTACTTCCTTTCATTTACCACCTGGACTTGGACTTAAATTGGAGAATAAATCATCAGGCGATCTGCTAGTACTGAAGTTAGTCTTCAAATCTCTCCTAGGAAGCTTTTGTGCAAATACTAAATTAAGAACTTGAGCATTTTCATGTCCTTGTTCATTCAATGGATGGTTTCACTGCAGTTTTCTAATGGCCCATCTAAACTGTAATTCTTCATTTTCACTGCATACACATGGGTAGAATTGGAACCAGTTTTCATCATGTGGCTGACTTTTCCTATTGATTATATTAAAGTAGCCGGGCAGTCCCATTAGAGAAAAAGCATATATAAATACAGATCAGTTACATTCCTCCTGACTATCAAATGCTTTCCCTGATCTAATTATTTTCAACCTTTTACAGGACATCAGTTCATTATACCACCAAAAATTCAGTTTCTAGCATGAAAATTGTTTTAAGAACACTATTTCTCATTCTTTCTTAACTGAATACATTTTGCTCAGAATAAAAGTAGCAGAAAAAAGTGTTGGCTGCATAGAAGTCCTTTGTTAGTTCTTTTGAACTCCCTAGTTGTGGACTACAAAGAGTCCAGCGCGCTGCCTCTCACCACCACAGAACAGAAGCACTGAGCGCTGCTGGTTTTTTTTTTGGATCTTGATATACAGGATACATTACTGAGTGCCTATAAAAAGGTTTGTGAACCTTGATGGAAATCAGAGGTGAAAATGACAGTTCAAAAGTCTGGTCTAGGTTTAAAAGATCTATGATAATATATTTTATCTTATAACAGATACTGAGAAGCAAAAAAACAGAGCTAGCAAAGCAGTGTTCAGACTTATATCACACTCCTTCTCTGCTCCTGCCCTTTCCCTTAGCTGTCAAACCCAGAGCATTCTCTGAAAACTAAAGTGATTCTAGGCAGGTTACCAATATATATTATTTCTTATTTGTTATCTCCTTAGGACATCGCTAAGACACAAAGCCTCTATGATTCTTTTCAGCAACAAACAATGAGTCAGGATCCGTGCTGGCTTGAAGCATGTGTCATTCCTGGATTTCAATACAATGGGCTGGAATAGATTTTTTTTTTTAACACTTCCTATTTTATGTAGGAAGTTTTACAGAACAGTTAAGCAGGAAGAAAGCAAGAATATGCTGGTTAGTCAACTAATATTTGAATAGATCTCGGCAACTCACATTTAGTTTTATACTTAAAGAATAAAATTAGAAGACTTTGAGAAAGGAAAGTTTTTGTTCTATTATTTCCTGTGAAATATTAATAATGCTTAAATTAATTTCCCATCATGAAACACCACCTAGTTCTATTTACTTCTACTTATCCAAACTATTTTTACTGAACATGGGATTTCTGACAAAAATAAAAACTGTTCTGTTTTGCAAAAAAAATTGTACGTTTCTCTGAGGGAAAGGGTAAAAGGTTTTCTTTCGCTTTTTCCTACTCCTTTGTCAAAAACATTCACACTAAAATAATTTCTAGACCATCTCTGTCTTCTTATTCTTTACATCTGTGTAATGACAAACTTTGTGGTGGAGTTGTAATCCATTGAACTCTGAAGAGGGAAAAGAATCAAGAGCGTTCAAAGTGTCAGTGCTGGAAAATATACCTGTTGTACAAATACTTATCATTCACACTTCTCATTATCCGCTCAAAAAATAGTCATGGTAATCAGTGGTAAATGTTTCCCAATCATTCTCAATGGACTTCCTGTCTACTGAAACTCTGAATCTCTTTTGGAAATAATAGAAGAAAGACAATCACTGACTGTTACCACAATCATGCACCTTCTTTAGAAGCACATGGGTGTTCTGTATGATCTACATTTTGAGACGGGCACAAGTTGCAACTTCGACTTCATTAAACTTTGGAGGAGTTTGAATTCATGATCTGGTCTTAGCTTGTTACAGAGACAGCTCTCAAACTCCCAGGTCAAGAATATCAGAAGTATTTGGTACCTAGTTTTTGCTGGGTTTAGTGGAGAACATCTGAAAGTGTACCACTTATTACCGTATTGACTATATATATGTAGCCAAATGCTGGTGCTAAATCACATATGAGGATTAATATAAGGGATGAGGATGACCGTCAATAGTCATCAAATATATCAGTCATTGTAGACTGACGAGCCAGACCCAAACCAAGGAGTTTGCAACAGTGACTGCAGAAGACTAACAGTGATGAGTCTTTAGCACAGAGATCTTTGAAAATTAATGACAGACAAATTAGGCCTTATCTATTCAGACAGCTTAGTGTTAATAAGCTTGGGTTAGAATTTACAGTCCACTAACTCCTCCATACTAAAAGCACCTTTATGTGAGGTGCTGTTAACGTAGAATAAGTTGCCTCACGCTGTTTCCTCACGGGGAGTTAATGCGGAGTAACCAGTGTACTGTAAATTTGTACCCCAGTTTACCATGGAATAACTTCCCTGAGTAGATAACAATACAACGTGCATAGGGAAATCAACAGCTAAGGCTCAGTAATTAGTATTAAAAGCTATTCAGAATCTTGAAGTTTCTCATTCCTTTTTTTTCACCCATCTCTTTTCACAGCTTTTTCTGTGGGATGAGTTACCATTGCAGATTTGCGATATAGTTATTCCTCTCAAGATCCTAATGGTCACATGCAAAAAAAAATTGGCATCTCCAAGAAAGAAAAAATAATACCACTTGTAATTTATAGCAGAAGTGCTTATTTCCTGCTCATAAAATGTTATGTCAACAAATCAAGAGGTGGAAAGACTTCATTCCTACTTAATTGATACACTACAAACAAAAACATGATGAATAACCACATACAATCAGATTAAATGTGTATGTAAACAGCTCACAAAATAAAACATTCTTCCACAAAGTCATCAAACCCTTGCAAAAAGAAAGGAGACGTTAACAGGAATCGAATTCTTGTATGAGTAATTCACAAGCAGGCATAAAAGAAGGCTAAAATTGGCAGGGAGAGGGTCTGAAATCAGCCTGTGGAAAAATCATGTACGCAAGCAATCTGAGTTATTGCTACATTGAAATTACATTTTATAAATGGTCACTGCACCTTTAAATCCACAGCTGAACAACAATCACTCTGTTTTGTACCACTTCAGGGAAACATAAGCAAACCCACTAGAAAAAAGCCCATTAAAATGCAAATGAAAATTCCCAATCACCTGAACACTGACTATTTTTTTTTCCCAAGCCCAGGACACAAGAAAGATCAAAAGAGAGTTTGAAATGTTAGATTTTAAGAGACGAAACTGGAAAGATAACGACAGGTCTGGGAAAATTTGGTGCTTTAGAGATTGTATTTTCTATAGTAAAAAGAACCAAGTATGGTAATTGGTTCATTTCTGAAGACATGGCATTTCAATAGACAAATATTTGTATTAGAAAGTCAACAGCAAATATTTGTATTAAAACAAAAATAATTTAAAAAAACTACAAGTCCACTACTAAATGAGAATGAAATCAGTTCCCTTCCTTATATGATAAATCTGTATTGTAAGGAGAATAGCAAGTGCCAGGGGAAAGGGAATAGGCCTGTTCACAGAAAGAAATTTTTGTACCAGAAGGGTACAAAAGAGTTTTTTAATACTGGGCAAACAGACCTGACAGATTCAAATTTCTGAAAAAGAAAACAATTCTGAGAAGATGACATACCAAAACTTAAAAAGGCATACAATTTATATTTCTTCTGTAAGAACATTCCACTTTTCACTGGACTTGCCTGCTGGGAGCAAGCAGAAGGCAGCACAGCAGGAAAAGTTCTGTGGAGCCCAGGAAAGGTGTACAGAAAAGGACACAGGTATTCCCTGGAGGCACTGCAGCTCTCTCAGCATTTACTAACTCAGCACCAATGCGAAAATTTCAACATTCATTTGTCCAGGGGCCACTTGGGCTGGGAAAGCAATGGGATAAGAGAAGAAGAAATGTTCTCTCCTCCCATTCTGAGCTGTTGAACTACCTAACCTGTGAGGGCAAAATGGCTGGAAAGATTATAGAAGGTGTTTACTTTGGGATTGTAAGAAGTGTTTGAGGCCTTTTTTCAAGCATGGACACTGTACAGGGTGCAGGAGTGAGTGGACAGCTTGTGACGTAGAATTTCAGAGAAAGCTCTTCAGTGTGGGATGGCGCAGCAGGTGCAGCAAACCAAGCTCATTAGGCCCCAGGCTATAGCAGAATCCTATTCTAGTTACTTGTCTTGACAAAAAACTATGAGGCTTGTGCTTGTGCAAGTTTTCTTATTGACATTCAGAGGGAACAATGTATCAGTTGAAGGGGTTTTTTGTTTTATTTTTGTTAATATGATTTGAGTACCACTGATATCCTATAATGTTAAACTTCCTGGTATGTGAAGACAATGCAGGAAAAAAAGCTAAATAGTAATTTAGGACAGGAACATTGCAATTGTAACATTCCTTGACCAAACTGTTCTACCTGCTGAGAAAAGAAAGAAGATAAACAAGGAATCGTCATAAATAAAATCTGTCTTTCATCCCTATAGCAGCAAATTTTAAAAGAATTAAAACAATCATCCATACATATAACAAATAAGGGCAGAAAAAAATTCTGGAAGAGTATTAAAAAATTGGGTATGAGAAGGGATGTGACTGCCTTGCAAAGAATGAAGAAACACCTAGGTAGAACAGATAGGTATGTTTATGAGATATTGTTCATAGAAAGTCATGGTCCATAGGCCTGTTGAATTCATAGTAGACTAGCTGAATCTTTCCTTTTAAGTGTGAATTATGGCCGTCTTCCATATGGACAACATTCAGTTCAGAATGAGTTTTCCAAAGGATTCAGAACGGGCTTCCAGTTCTGCAGCAGAGAAGAGTAGAAAGGCAACTTTTTTTGAGGCAGAGATATTTATGCGTACAGTTCTTGCAGGATACATAAGTACATATACATATATACACACACATATGAAGCTATGTATTTTTAAGGACTAGACTTGGACTAGTGAAGCTGAATAAAATGTTTGTGCTCTTCAAAAAAACTTCAGCAGGTTGTCAGCGGAAGAAAAACAACGGTATTCTGTCCCAAAACATTCATGAGAAATGGAAGAGAAAGTGTGACAATCACCCATTGATTGTTTATACAGCATAATCACCTCCAGGTGAATGACAGCTAATACATACTCTCAACTAAGGCAACTTTTATAGGGCTCTGGATCTTTTCCATTTGCTCTTACCCCACTAATAATTTATTTGGCTCAAGCGATCATTAAAGTCAATGGAATTACCCCAGACTTGAATTTCTGGTTCCGATTCCATGTCTCCTTTACACAGATTATAATGGCTTGAGACAACGACAGTCCTTCTGATATGTAATTGTTATTGTTAACCTACTTTTTGTTATTAAATGTTCTCTTCACTACTGTAGCATGCGTGACTTTAAAATCAGCCTAATAGATACACCATGTTTATTGTACCCACAGCAATAAGTGTTAAGAATTAATAGGGATTTCATGATGAATAATTATTCAACTTATCAGTATTTTCCCTGTGGGGTTCTTCTTGTGAGTTATCCCATAAATAATAAAACATGGACTGTAAACATTAATGTTGAAAGGAACTTCATTATCAGGACTCTCAGACAAACATTTTCCTGTCAACTGAAACACTATGACATAGTTTTCAACATATTAAAGAATCTGTCTACGTTATATTTCATCAACTCCCTTACGTTGTATGTGAGCAGAATCAGTTGTACTGCAAATTTCGAATCTAAGCCCCCAACACCATGCTTAAAGAACACACATATGAATCTCCAGTATCATAGTCACACTTTATTCTTGATCTAGGAATGGTGAAAATATTTACAGACGTTCTTTCTCGAACAATGCAGTATGTAGACAGTTGAAACTTCTTGCCCTAGTCATTTTAATCAGGACGTCAATAAAATGCCTGCACAATATTCTAACTGCAGTAAATGAGTGTGTAATTCTTTTAAAATTCTGCTAGCTACAAGAATGTGCTGTTGCAACCACTGTCCACTCTTAAAATAATCATCATTAATAAGTGCGTATTCTGCAGTTCGTGTCATTGTTTCAAAGGCAGTATAACAAATCAACAAAAGGTCACCAGCTGACAACCTAAAACTCTAGATTAACACTAGAGACATCTAGTTGAGTTTAACAGTAGACTGTATTCAACCATTACCTTTTGTTTCAAGAAGCAGGTTTAGAAGGAAACAAGAACTCTCTCTTAAAATAGTGTTTCCATGCAGCTAACTTCTAGAAAAGTCATAGTGCAGTTGAAGCTTTAAGCGAAATAAACATTTGTATTTAATTATATCTTTTGCAATTATATGGTTTTGAGGTGGAAGAAAATAACCCTGATATTCTATTTTATACCGTTATCACAATAAATAGTTTGAATTATTCTGTAGGCCTTTAGAAGACAACTTGCTATTTGTTGTTGCTTTTTTAAAAAATGTAACTGGCATTTTGGAAGAAGGGTGTATTGGAGAACTATCTCAATAGATGCAATCCTGTTTTCTTGTATAATATTTATATTTATAAACATTACACAGCTGAATACTGATCTCATTCAGAGAAAGGCAAATCCCCAATTAACTTCAATTGGAATCAAAGGTGGTCCCTTTGATACACCTTGAAATCTACAAAAAATGGTAGTTTCATCTTAATACTACGGTTTCACTGTACTTTGGTGCATAGACAATCTAAGCATCTGAAGATGTCCTTCTTTCACAAAATAAATTTAGATGCTATCTAACTGTCTCAGAAACATATTATTCAAATGTAGTCACCAAACTGGGAAAACAAAGCATACGGAGGAAAGCAAATCATATTGTATCAAATAACTTGCACTAGCCAGCTCCAGAAAAGGTTTCAATGTCAAAATGTGTTGACTACAGAGATAATACAGTTTACTCTGAGGCAATGGCAAGTTCATGCAAGACATATTCTTAGCAGCTTTTACAACTATTTGTGAAGATACATTTGCTGCAGATAAATGCATCACTTAACTCTGAACACTTAAGCTAGTGCAGGAATTTACTTGAAAAATCATCCAAAAACTACTATATTACTTTGGAATTTGATTTCCTGAAATTTCTCACAGAGAGCAACACTAAATGGATCCCAGCTTTTCCATTGTAAGTGATAAAAATATCTACATACTTTGGCATCAATATTCATCCCCCCAACAGAGCCATGAAACCCTGTCATCTATTATACAGAAAGCCAATAACATTAAGATTATTCAAAAATTTTAAAATATTGTAATATTCTTTTAAATCCTCCCACATATAAACATGTGTTTCTATGTGCATATATATAAAAGTGAGGTAGGTCTCTCTGTTTCCAAATACTTTCCTGGAAGGATAGAGATAAGCATAGAAGTCTTAGAACTTCTCTGTAAAACTCTGAATATGGAGTTATTCCAAGCAGCTAAGCTGACTTGCCTACTGCCATAAAGTGCTATTCATGATTGCGAAGTTCAAAACTGCAGAAGAGGACAGGGGATCACAAAATTAAAAAATAGCTTTCTACATAGTCAGAAGGGAGCTAAATTAAGTTTGCAGCTACAAGCTTTAATCTGACTTCTTCCCAAATTTTGTTGCTTGACTTTGTAATTTACACTGCAGTATTTAAAATGTAATATTTGTATGTAGCAACTGTGAACATTTATGAATTCCATTAGGAAGTAATTTGGAGTGAAAGCATGGATTAACCATAACAGAAATTAAATTATCATTTCCCCAAATACAAGTTTGCCACATTGCCTCCAGGACTACTTTTAGAGTAGATGGTTATGAAGGACATATGACCTGCTGAAATATATTTATCGATTACGTCCCTACTCATTCAAGCTAGCTCAAGCGGGCAGTACTGAAACCCTCATAGCACATAACCAAAACATGTTCTGTGTGAATGTTTCTATTTGGACATCACCTCTTTGCGCTTCTCACTGTGAGAGTCCTTAAATCCTTCATTCCACAGGCAGTAGATTTTATCTAACGTCTCCATCTGTTTTCTGAAGCTCAAGGCCTGGGGCGCCTCTCACTGACATTCAGAGAGATTTGCATGTAATCATCTACCTTTCAAGCAGTTGCTACAGAAACCTGCTCCTCTGAAACAGATTTAAAATCTTTGTCTAAGCTAGAAAGCACATTCATCACATGCAGATCCTTCCTAATACACTTCTTTTATTTAACTGTAGTATCTCAGCTAGGAAGCAGTACTTCCAATACATATCTAAGGCATCTTTTGCACAGCTCAACCTTTTCACAACTTGTAGTTTGAATTTCTCTCTCTTCTTCCTTTATTTCTCACCCTAGCCTCAATCTTCTAATCATCAAGTTTTCACCTCACTTTCCCTTTCTGGTGACCGCTAGCTATGGCAAAACCAAATAGGCTTGGCAAACTTTTTTTATAACACTGCTTTCTTCAAAAAAACTGCTCCTGCACAAAAAAAATACCATGACCACCAAAAAAAAAAACAAAAGCCGGCAAATCAAATTTCTCTCTGCGGTGTGGTGATTTTCGTAGATTTGTCTTTCATTGTTTCCTCTCTCATTTAGTCACTCTTCCCCAGGTACACTATTTCTTTTGCCAGGTCACTCTCAATTTTCTTTGTCCTACACTTTGCATCTTCCACATCACTAGCCTCTCTTCCTTAATAATCCAATCACTTTTTAGCAGTAATTCTCATAAAATCTAGTCTAAATATATGCTAAATATCCAAAGGATGCACAATATATATTCTAAATATATGCTAAGCATCTGAAATAAGCACTATGATTTCAAATTGACAGTTGCATCATGTCACAGACTTCTTTTTAGAGTCCTATGACTACTGTTGCGTCCAAACCACGTGTTAGATCGTTTGGTATGTTAGAACATCCACTTCACCCCTATATTTAAAGTTTTCTTGAACCATGCTTGTGTCATTATTTTACAGCTTGGAGGTAATATTTTTTCCTTTAAAATATGTTACTATACAGCAAGAGGTCCAGTAATGCCATTCTGAGCTCTACCAAAAAGCAAGGGAACAAAGAAGGCAGTGAATCATGGAAGTGTGAAAAACTTTGTAATCAAATAACTAGATATGAGTATATTTTGCTGAAGGAAAGGCCACCAGAAGAATCCTAAGCATCAGCTCAAGCCAGATTTTTTCACCCCTGATGCCCCCTTCTGCTGTTGCCCTACCAGTAATTCACATATTTCCAAACGCTGCACAGTGCCTCTTCTCTTGCAGAGTCAGTTTCAAGTTATTAGTAGGTTGTCTTGAAAAGACAACACACTGAGGAGCCCAGAAAAACCTTAATCTGCAGCACATCATAAGAGTCTCCAGTATGAATATGTTAACAGTGCAATAACATACAGTAAAGTACAGCTACACAGTAGTTGCTTGTAAGCATGACCTTTAAGAAAAGAGTGAAAAAGGAACTGGCAGCCCAACAGTACCTCTAAAGGATGAAACTTTTGTCATGGACATGGAAACTGCATTGCTCTACCAAGCTCAGATTTTAATGGCAGGCGTCCTACTGAAAAGTGAAGGGAAGAGGACTTTCTAAAGCACATGCAACAAGAGTCCCAGATTAACAATTTAAGGAAACATGTTAAGATTAAAATATACCAAATAAGCAAGAAATCTTTTCTGCTTCTTAAAAATAAATGCCATTAATTTCACAGATCTTAGGGAAAAAAGTGAATAAAAACATTTGTTCCTGTACCCCCAAATTGTCTGCACTGACTTTTTTTTCTTTTTCTAATGATAATATAACCCTGTGGATATTCTTATTGTCTGATATAGTGGGGACAGCAATTGAAAGCTCAATGTGTGAATCTGAAATGCAGTATTTCAAATTGACTACCACATGCAGAGCAGCAGTTGTAATATTTCTATTTCCTGTGCTGTTAGTCTAGAAACAGTAAAACTCCTGCTGGCTGTCTTATCAGAGATGTGGACAAACTAAAGGAAAGATCAAGATCACCTCTGGTAAAAACAAGATGAACAAGCCTGTGCTTTAATGTAAATGCTCAGCACTCCTAGTTTAATACAGAATGACTCATAAAAATCAGTAGAACATTTGGTCCTTGGAGGATAACCTTTTTCTTTCTCACCTATTTAATTCACTATATACATTGTGTATGCTATAAATTAATGTTTCACAAATTATGGTAAATATTTCTCTAGTGAGAAGAGGCCTCATGCAAAAGATGTAAAGGCACCTTATATTGAAAATATTGCCTGTGATGGGAAGCTATTTATTCATCTGCAAAATCAGCTTAGGTTAGGAAACTCAGAGAAATTAAACATACACTTATTGTTGGATGTAAATTTTTTTAATTATTTTATTTCACTGATAAGATATTCAACAGAACTTAAAGGGACTAGGCACAGAACTGGAAGGAAGGGGGCTTAATCTGCACTTCAGAAGACTGAAATTGCTATTGATGACCCAGAGTTCACAGAGTAAACTAGGAGCTAATCCAGAATTTCCAGCTCCTAATCTCATGTTGTTTATGAGCAGCAAAATCAGGAAAATAAGTCAAAATTCATTTATTATGTGACTGAAGTTTTTGCTCACTTGTGTGTTTCTTGATGTCTCAAGAAGCTAAATGTGTCTGGATCCATGATTGGCAGTTTCTTCTAAGATCTTGGAAAGCTTTGGTGAACTAAAGATTTCTTTTTTAGTAATAGGAGAAATCAGGCTAACTGCTATGGTAGTATAATGTCTTTATCCCTTGGTCGAACGCACTGACTAGAGTTTAAGGTACACTGAGACTGTCAAATTGAACCTTATTCTTGTCATTTGATCTTCCACATAGTGATGCACCTAACGTATGTCTGCTGTAAACCTGATACTGCAGTTTATTATTGCTACCAATGAACTTTTTTGTTGCTATTTCTCTTTCTGATATGTACATATAAGGTGGAAATCCTAAGCACAACAGAGACAGAAGTTTTGTTCTGAAGTCACTCCCAGCTATCACAAGAAGGGAAACAAAAGCAACAGAAATTGAAATGGTAACTTAACTTCCCATGGACGTCTGCTGCAGACTCCTAGATCCTTAACATGTTTCATTCCACCCTCGGAAAAATAGAAGTTCCTTTGGAATGATGGTGAATATATACATCCTCTATTCTGCTTTATTAGGTATGATTGTGCTTTATTAGGTACAATACAATTATAAAACATGTAGAAAAGCTATGTTCAGAACATGCAAGAGAGACCTATTCTTTTACATTTTTACTTTCTACAGAAAGCAGCGAATATTTTTTCTGCCCTGACTTTAGAAATTGCAGAGTTTCTGCAGAGTTGAAGAGTTCTCTTTGGTATAAAAAGGAAGCAGTGGGTTTTACTCTTGACCCAAAGGGATTTTCTGTGCAGAGAAGTGAATATGTGCTGAAACAGTGTGTCAACGGCTTCAAATACAGCAGTGAGGTTTGCTATAAAATGGGAGGGGCAGAGGGAGGGGGGTAATTGGGAAGATCCCAGAAGGGCAAAGTCCTATTCACAAGTGGTTGAAATTCATCAGAACGAAAAAGCAAAATTGGTGTTCAGGTGACGAGAGAGACAGGAAAAGTCACACGCCAACTCTAGGACATGAACAGAGCAGCTTGAAAGCTCTGACTGTCAGCTACCTGGAGAGTTCTTAAAGACATGTTCATGGCTTGTTATCTATGGCAGAAGAGCTGGAGGGAGGAAAAAGAAAAGGCTCAACCTTCAGGGTTAAAAAAAATCTCTGAAAACCTCTCCCCCCTTGACTGCTACTGAATAGAAGAACCGGGTTTTATGAGGAAAAGGGTAAATATCCAGTCTATGTTAACATGTATATATAGAATATATGTATATATAAAGACATAAATCTCTATATATCTATATATGCATACACATGTATGCTTATTTACATATATATATACATTATGCATGCATTTTAATATGTAAGTGAATATTAATTTGCTTTTTATTTTCTAAAGACAAAACACCTTGCTTGTCCCTTACAGGTTCTAGAATGTTTTCCATGCATGTCTTTTGGGGACCCCACCTCTGGCAAACATGCACAACTACACTAACCTCTGTTAAAGAGTTATTAAATAGACTGGAAAGGTCTAGGATTAATGTAGAATCATGACTGCATGTAGAATTTAAACCAAAAGTCGATTTATATGCCTATGTGTAGGATGGTGAAGGCAAGGGACCACCCCCACTGGAAATCAAATATATCTTAGAGCCCAACATTTACTTTACTTAAGCAAAATAACAAATTGAGCATATATCCCACAAAACATGCTTGGGAGAAATGGAAAAAAACTCCGTGAATTCACACTTCTATGATCCACTATGCTGCCTAAACTGTAAGACCGTAGAGAAATTGTATCACATCTCTGATAATTGATATTGCTATAATTTTACAGTACAGGTTACTTTCAGTCAGAGTGTCTTTTCTACCCATAAGTGTTTATTTTCTTTGTACGAATGGTATTGCTGCAGGCAACATGGCCAAAAGCTGTAGCAAGGCAAAGTTTACTAGGAGGTGAAATAATTTTCTTTGGATCAACTGAAAAAAAGAAATTTTGAGGTATCAAGAAAAGGTTCTGCACCCTAAAGCTTTTTTGGTTTTGTCAGTTACCTCAACCAGTCTAACTAAAAACTTTATTTGTGGCTCCAAATTTTGCCTTCATCTAGTTCATGGATTGTTTGCCAAAGACCAATCTGATTTTCCTCTGTAGGTGGGAAGAAAAGCCTGTCAGTGGGAAAAGGACAGAGTCCACAGGAAGGGAATAAGAGTTCAGAGAGCCCCTTGCAGGATCCAGGTCCATGAGCAAGCTGCAGGGAATAGCTTTCAGGGCCTTCCTCCAGATCTGGCCAGCTGATGCTCCAGTGGGACTGGGGCAACTGCTGTGGGAAATTAGTTCTCCCTACTTTTATCCTGCTTTTGGAGGGCGCATGGCATAACTCTTCTCACAGGGCCTGCAGAGGACTGTGAAGATGCTAGGGCATCTACCCTATCTGGTTAATCTAACCTAATGAACCCCCATTATACAGACTGGGGGATGAAAGGATTGTGAGCAGCCCTGCTGAGAAGGCCTTGGGGGTACAGGTAGATGAAAAACTGAAGATGACCTGACAATGTGCGCTCACAGCCCAGAAAGCCAGCTGTATCCTGGGATGCATCAAGAGAAGTGTGGCCAGTAGGTCAAGGGAGGTGATTCTACCACTCTACTCTGCTCTGGTGAGACCCCACCTGGAGTCCTGCATCCAGCTCTGGAGCCGTCAGCACAGCAAAGACATGGATGTGTTGGAGCAGGTCCAGAGGAAGACCACAAAAATGATCCCAGGGATGGATCATCTCTCCTACGAGAAAAGGCTGAGAGAGTTGGAGCTGTTCAGCCTGGAGAAGAGAAGGCTCTGGGGAGTGGCCTTTCAATAATTGTAGGGGGCCTATAAGAAAGATCAGAACAGACTTTTTAGTAAGGCCTGTTGTGAGAGGACAAAGGGTAATGGTTTTAAACTAAAAGAAGGTAGATTCAGACTAGATATAAGGAAGAAAATTTTTACGGAGAGAGTGGTGAAACACCGACACGGACTGCCCAGAGAAGCTGTGGATGCCCCCTCCCTGGAAGTGTTCAAGGCCAGGCTGGATGGGGCTTTGAGCAACCTGATCTGGTTGAAGATGTCCCTGCTTACTGCAGGGTGTTGGACTAGACAACCTTTAAAGGTCCCTTCCAACCCACACCATTCTATGATTCTGTGATTGTCTGTGAAAGAAGGCTCTGACAAGTCAAATCTCTAAATTTCTATCTAGTAAACAGATCATTGTGGAGGGTAAGAATTAGTAGGTGTGATGAATAGACCTTATCTGCCAGTCTACCTAACTGAAAGTGAACAACGAATCAAATCAGACTGTCTTATTTAGCCAAGTTCTCTTGGATTGCAGAAGAAAGGAATTTGTCTTCTTTTCTTGATCCCACTTATTTTCTCCAGTTTCTGATCATTGGGTGTTATTTCTCAGCTGCTTCCTTGTTTATGGGAGAGAGGGACACAAATAGCTGCTTGGTAACTGATCGCTTTGGCATGAAGTTTTGCAGTGCGTGTATTATGTTATCTCTGCCTTTTTCCATATTTGAGGACCTCAGCTAAGTCAGGAGTGAATCTTCAACAGTTTCCCATTGTTAAGTGTACCTTTCAAACTCAGAATGAGCTCCATTGTTTTCAGCTAAACAATTTGTCATACAAGTCAGGTAATGTGCATGAAAGTGTACTGTTCAAATCTACAGAGGGTCTGCTCTGTCGCATCTAAGCAGAACGTGTTTAAATGAATGAATTAATCAGGGCTTTCCATTTCTATTGCTCTAAATTCCCTCTATAAAACATCTTCACTTATTGCCTCCTTAATTGCCAAACTATGACCTCGTTTTCGTAACCTTTTCTTTTATCTCTTTATGACGCTAAATGATTTGCACATATCATCTTTAATTGACACATTAGTGTGACCTCAGCAAACAGAGAGGAACTGAGAACAGCACAATGTCCTAGTCATTCCATCTATTACGTTTCAGAAAATCACTGAGGGTTTATGGGATTTTATAAGTGTCTTTGGCAGGGCGTCTTTGGGTAGGGAGAATTTTGAATTCAGCTCAGAAGAGAACCAGACCATTTCTTAAATCAACAGCAAAGAAACTAAAATCTACTTGTACACTTCGATGTCAATCACTAGTAAATTTGCATGATGGCACATGGCACCAGGGACATAAATCTAGGGTTTACAGTCCCCAAGGACCTGGGGTACATTTTGTATCCTTTAACTTGGATTGTTCATTGTGAGGTGTTCTAAAATTTCATGCAGAGTATCGAACTATAAAGGATTCAGACAGTAGTAGCAACATAAGCTATGACAAATTGGGGAAAAGATTAACAAAAAAAGAAATTAATGAAAATAGCTTGAAAATCTTTATCCCCTCTCCTGGGAATAACTCATACTTTTGTACAGATATTTGTTTATATCTTTTATTTTATATAAAATAAAATAAGAAAATGTATACATATACATCTATATTATATATGTATTTATATATATATTAAAAAATCATGCATGCTTTGATTAAAACAGATCTAGACCCAACTGTTTTCAAAGTAAGTTTCAAAGTAATGTTAATGGAGACTGTGTCATAGAATCATAGAACCATAGAATCATAGGTTGGAAAGACCTCTAAGATCATCAAGTCCAACCATCCGCCCAACACCGCCACACCTGCTAAACCATATCCTGAAGTGCCACATCTACATGTTTTTTGAACACCTCCAGGGATGGGGACTCAACCACCTCCCTGAACAGCCTGTTCCAATATCTGACCACTCTTTCAGTAAAGAAATTTTTCATAATATCTAATCTAAATGCCCCCTGATGTAACTTGAGGCCATTGCCTCTCTTCCTATCACTAATTACCTGGGAGAAGAGACCAACCCCTGCCTCACTACAACCTCCTTGCCGGTAGTTGTAGGGAACAATATGGTCCCCCCTCAGCCTCCTCTTCTCCAGACTGAACATCCCCAGTTCCTTCAGTCGATCCTTGTAAGACTTGTTCTCTATACCCCTCACCAGCCTGTTGCCCTTCTCTGGACACGTTCCAGAAAGTGAATGTCTTTCTTGAAGTGAGGGGCCCATAACCGAGCACAGTACTTTAGATGTGGCCTCACTGTTGCCAAGTACAGGGGCACGATCACCTCCTTACTCCTGCTGGCCACACTACTCCCGATACATGCCAGGATGCCGTTGGCCTTCTTGGCCACCTGGGCACACTGCTGGCTCATGTTCAGCTGCCTGTCGACCAGCATCCCTAGGTCCTTTTCTGTCAGGCAGCTTTCCAGCCACTCCTCCCCAAGCCTGCAGAGTTGTATGGGGTTGTTTTGACCCAAGTGCAGGACCTGGCATATGGCCTTGTTGAACCTCTTACAGTTGGCCTTGGCCTACCAATCTGGTCTATCCAGATCTCTCTGCAGAGCCTTCCTACCCTCAAGCAGATCGACACTCTCGTCCAACTTGGTGTCATCTGCAAATTTACTGAGGGAGCACTCAGTCCCCTCATGCAGATCATTGATGAAGCTGTTAAACATCAAATGTTGAACGCATTCAAGCCAAGGGTAGCTAAGCCACATAGCTTAAGACCGAGATCACTTCTTTGAAAATGTAGGAAAAATCTACAGGTATAAGACGTGATCCTCCAGCCTAACATCTGAATTCCATTACATACTGAGTTTGTCAAACCTTTATCATTATTGTAAAGAATAGTCTTTGTCCTTGAACAGCCATCATAAACTGGCAGGTATAAGTCTAATGTCTACCACAATCTTGGGATCCAGAAGTAAAAAAAAAGCTATATGTTGAGCGATGTCACTTCTCAAGATAGGAATCAGCTATGAAGCTGTAGCCAGGTATCTTCAGAGGTTATTTATTTTTCAGGGAAGGTTTTTTTTGCTCCTATTATTTTGGCAGGTTTTCAAGCAAAGGAGGGCTATGTTCTACAATGTAATGCTGTATATTATCTCACTACAGTGCACCATGTACTCTGAATGTACTGCAGGTATTTCAGCCTTTGCAAAGTAACTCAACATTTTGCTGATTAGTTGAGGAGTTTATGTCTAATATCTCAGCAGAAGCTTGCTCCAATGTAAAATACTGACAAGAAAAAAGGGGAGCAGAAAGTCACTTCTCCAGTAGCATCTTAGTTTATAAATACATTCAAGTATACTGTGTAAGTCCTAAATGAGATCAGTATAATGACATAAGTAAGTAATGTAGATTATTTATTATTAAACTGATATTTAAGTTACAGCAATGATTTTTTAACAAAACACAAAGGGTTAGGGTTTTTTTGGTTTTTTTTCAGCTATGTATTTTTCATCATTTTACAGAACCAACTGCAGTATGCAAGATAAACTGGATATGATTCCCTCTGCTTGTAAACCGGCAATTAATTTTGAGTAGCTGGCAGATAAAATAAATGATCCTGTGAAATGGGTAATAAATGTCTACCTTAATGAAAAGCATTCAAAATGTGTAAGAATATAGAAGTGTTGGTTAACAGAATAGGTGTTTGTTTCTGAAACATGGATGTATAATCTTGTTACATGATATTTCTTCTTAATAGAAAAGTATTTATGGAAGAAGTTACAATTCCATCTTAGATTAAACTGTTCCAATAGATGATATAATAGAACATTTTCATTAGATTATTACTAGCCTTGATAGGAGTTAATGACATAAAATTATTAAATACTATAAAACAAAAATTTCATCCCACTGCTAGGAAAAAAATTCAGAACAGAACACTCGGTAAGTGTCCTGAGCCAAAGTATGTTCCACTTAAATAATTCTGTAAATAAATAACTCACTGCAAATCTCTTCACTTTAAAATACAGGTAAAGTCATGCCATGCACATTGAAAAGATTTAAGTTCATATGCTTAATACAAAGCTTTGCGTTCTGATACAAAAAATAATAGGTTTTGGCTTCTCACAGCATTTGCTTCCACTATATCAATTTCAAATTTATTGCAGTTTCCTAGTGTAGGCTCCGCAAAATGAATGGGACATGCATGTATTTTTGAAAATCCAGAGTCGGTTTTCAGGGAATATTGACTGACTCTTTAACATTTATAAAACCATAAGCAAAGCTATTGGAAAAAAAATGCAAGCAGCAAACATTAAATTTGTTTGGCAGTATGGTAGGTTGATTCACATACATATAGTCATGTTAAAAAAACTGCTTTTCACCCTTTTGGCTAGAAATAACATTCACATTCATTGATCATCAGTCATGCTCATGCCTTATCTTTGAGCATATCTAGAAAAACCTGCTGAACAAAAGCAAGTTCTGCCTCACTCATCTTTTCCACTGACACTTAGACCCCACCATCCATAGCCAGAGTAGTACCTTATGCATTCTAGTTGACTTCATTGATATAAGCATTGTGCATTCAAAGTGCTATATCAGTTTTTTGCAACTGGTTGAGAAAATAAAATCAGACTTTGCCTGAGTTGAATCAAAGCAGGGATATAGATTTTAAGCCTATTTTCAATGTTTTAAAAAAGAAAGGCATGGTAGCTCTATTTTGTGTAACAAAAAGTAGCTAGGAAGAACTTTGGGAAATGTGAAGAAATTCTTGATATGTTCACATTATAATTTTGAGCTCTCTCAGGAGACATTTTTCAGTAGAGGCATTATTCTCACATTCTGTCTAATGCTCAGTCATTGCTTCTTTCCTCAGGTAGGACAGAAACTATCCTTTTTCTTCATACACACATCATCATCTATTTTTCAGAGGAGGAAATGAGCATAAAGCAAACTTCCTCTCTGCAGGAGACAGACATGAACAGATAGATTTTTCTACTTCCATTGTTTATTATCCAAGTCAATCCTAACTTGTCCGGCTTTAAAAGGATGCATGCTTAAAAATACTGTTGAACTGGGTAAAATATAGAAATGGCTATGGTAATGAAACTTTCAGAACTGTTTGAACTTTTTGTGACTTCTAAACTATCTTGTCCCAAACACTTATCTCTGTTAGCAGATACACATCTCACTAAGTACTTCAGCTGAAGGTTTAACAGATCTAACACAGAGCTCTGACAGAAGAATAAATCACCATGTTTATTTACCAACCTTTATACAGTGGATCTGACCTATACTCTGAATTGCAGTGGTTAGGTACCCTAAGCACCTTAAAGAAATTCCCATTCCATTCTGCATATCATATCCACATTTAATATAGCCCTATCTTATATCAGGTGACAATCTAGTCCAATGGCGTGAGACCTGATGAATCTGTAGATATGGTTTTGCTATTGTTCAGTTGGTACTGCACATGATAGGTGTAATAGAGTAGCTGGTTGGTACACTGAAGAGAGGGTCTTAAATAGCTTTACAAGTACTGTAGATGCAGGAAATCTGGAGGATACACAGAAGAAAAAGAATGACAAAGTGCTAATAATCGGCCTTGCTTTCAGCTAACAGCTTACCAAAATAGAGAAAAAAAAAAGTAAAAGAAGTAAACCCATGTTTACTAATGGGGTGTTAAATGTATACATTTAATTCCATCATTATAAAACGATAAAAGCCTTTTGTGTTGAATCAGACATACACAAATAAGAGCTGCTGTACTCAGAAAAGCTTAACTGACAAGAAGTTTTTTAAGTAGACTAGCAATTTCCTTCAGCCTACCAAAAAACTCAGCAATATATTTCTAGGGCCTTCCTTTAGTGCCCAGTATCTTCACACAAACAGAATTACATAGAATTTCCTTAGCTGAACAACAGTGTAAAAGCTAGTCAGTGGCTGAACATGAGCAATAGCTTTGAAATAGCGACCCTTTATTATACAAGATTGTCTACTCCTTTTCTGAAGTGCTCCTTAATCTTGCATCTTTTCTCAGCATAAAGATAGCACAGGCCTTGGAAACAGAAAAAGGTTGTTTCCTTGTATCCAATTGTGTGACTATACACCTCTTTAGTTAGAGCTATTCCATTCTTATCCATCACTTTCTTTTTCTTTTCAGATCTTAGTTGGGTTGTGATTGGAATCTCAAGTTTCAACACTATTTCTTAACATCGTATCATTACTGGGTTTGAATACAAACTAGGATCTTTTCTCCAGTTACATTGATTGGCTGTTATAAGAGTAATCGGAGCCTCTTTCCTTTCTCATTTCCTGATTACTTGCTGTATTTCATCTAACTACGCAGAACATTCTCTACAAATCACCAACACTTGATTCTAATAAACAGACACAAACTTCACACACAGGACACCTAGAACAGCATAACAAAGTGTTACATTGCAAATGTAAATTTACACAAAAATCATGTTCTAGTTAAAGAGAAGCACACCTCTATCCTATACCATTCAAGAGACAGACAACTGGCTTTACCACATTCTAAACTTGCGATCTACACCAACTTAGTCCTGCAGCATTTTAGTCAATGTCTTCGTGTCTTTACAAGGCCACTTATCTAGCCAGCCAGATAGAGTAGTCTCTGCCCACAAGGCAGCATTTATTATAGGTTACTATTCCAAGGCGAAAGGCAGCTATAGATGTTCCCAAAAGCTGAAATCTCATGACTCTGCAGTTCTTCCCCATATACCTCCTGGGTATTTGTACCTATTTCTATCCTGTACCTCCAAAGCTGTCCTCACAGTCCTGCTGTGCTTGCACTTTCTCTACTCTTTTACATCTCTGATTAAACCATCAGCTTTTGCGTATCCAACTAAACTTACATGAAAATATCAGAACTTTGTGGCAGCTGTGGGATAAAGGAAGTAAAAATGAATTTAGCAGTTGTAGTTTAGCCTGGCCAGATGCCAGGTGCCCACCAAAGTTGTTCTATCACTCCCCCTCCTAAACAGGACAAGGGAGAAAAAAAATACAACAGAAAGCTCGTGGGTTGAGAGAAGGACAGGGAGACATCACTCAGCAATTACTATCATGTGCAAAACAGATTGAACCTGGGGAAATTAGTTTAAATTATCACCAATAAAATCAGAGCAATATAATATGAAATAAAACCAAATCTTAAATCATCTTCCTTCCCATGCCTCCCTTCTTCCCAGGCTCAGTTTCACTCCTGGATTCTCTACCTCCTCCCCTTGAGTGGGGCAGGGGTCAGGGAATGGGGTTTTCAGTCAGTTCATCACGCTTTGTCTGTGCCACTCCTTCCTCCTCACTCTCTTCCCCTGCCCCAGCATGGCATCCCTCCCATGACAGACAGTTCTCCACAAACTTCTCCAACGTGAGTCCTTCCCATGGGGTGCAGTCCTTCAGGAACAGGCTGCTCCAGTGTGTGTCCGCCATGGGGTCATACGTCCTGCCAGCAAACCTGCTTCCCTCTCCATGGCTCCACAGGTCCTGAGAGGATCCTGCCCCAGCGCAGGCTTTCCATGGGGTCACATCCTCCTTTGGACATCCACCTGCTCCAACGTGGGGTCCTCCAAGGGCTGCAAGTGGGTGTCTGCTCCACCATGGACCTCCACAGGTTGCAGGGAAACAGCCTGCCTCACCACGGTCTTCTTCACAGGTTGCAAGGCAATCTCTGCTCTAGTGTCTGGAGCACCTTCTCCCCCTCATTCACTGACCTCAGTGTCTGCAGAGTTGTTTCTCTCACACATTCTCACTCCTTTTTCCTGCTGCAAAAATGCCATTACACAGGTTTTTTTTTTTCTTCTTAAGTATGTTATCACAGAGATGATACCACCGTCACTGATGGGCTTGGCCTTGGCCAGCAGCGGGTCCATCTTGGAGCTGGCTGGCATTGGCTCAATGGATGTAGGGGAAACTTCTAGCAGCTTCTCACAGAAACAACCCCTGCAGCCCCCCCATTACCAAAACTTTGCCACACAAAGCAGATACAGCAGTGCAGAGATAAACATCAAATTGTTGAAAGTTTGAAAGTAAAATTGTTTTAACAAATCAGCGTCTGGTAATTATTTGGTCAAGAACAAGTGATCTGATTAAGAAAATCACATTTGGCTTACTAGAAATCCATTGCATCAAAGACAAGCTGAACCGATTACTTGAAGCTCTTTTATTTAAAAGCATATAGAACAGGAGGAAAAGCAAAGGAGGGTGAAATAATGAGATCACTGAATGCTGACGTATCTGGAAACTGAGAGCAAGTGATGTAAGGAAGAAGAGAAGCAAAGATAGATGAAGAAAACAGGTATCATAACTGAATGTGGAAGCAAAATAGAAACACGGGGACTCAGAAAGTCATGACTGCTTAAATGCAAAGAATTATCAACAATTGAGATAAAGCTCTGAGAAGCAGAGTCCCATGCAAATGTTTTCTCATTGTTATTTTCTGTAAAATATGCTCAACAACAGTCAGGGTAAGGGAATGATAACTATGCTAATAAGCTGTAGCTATTCATAACAGTTATAAAGCCACTAAAACCCAATAGTTTAAAAATCCTCTTTTTAGAACACCAGAGTTGATACGGAACAAAATTATTTTGCTGCTGACAAGTTTTTACGCCCTTTCATTAGCATTTACTTTCACTAAGTCTGGGTGTTTGAGCATCAATGACTTTCAGTATGGCTGAAGACAGAAACACCCGCATTTCTTGCACCCATCCCAAAGCCGAAAACAAGGGATAAACTACAAATTCAGGTGATAGTACCTATAACAGCAGTTAGAGAGCTCTGGTCTCTTCTAAAATGTCTTGGGCTAATAGGAATTTTTGCCATAATATTACAATGTTTTACGTTTTAATCAACTCATAAAATGCAGCCACTGTCGGTAATTACTGGCAGATATAATTACAATTTTGTAGATAAATATAGAGCTTATTTACAATGAGAGAAGTGGGCAGGGTATCATTTTACCTGACAGATCAAAATAGAACACTTTTGTGGAGAATGGCAATGGGAACCATATACTGAAAGTTTTGTTGCTTTTGATATTTAGGTTAACATGTCAGTATCTGATTTCTCCAGAAAAGCCTATGTTGTTAATCTACACAGGGGAATCTACTGAGAAGCATCCATTATTTTCATTTAGTCAAGTGCATTTTCCTAAATACTGTTCTATAAAGTAAGCATTGCACTGTATGTGTTTGCTTAAAATGTCAGGTAGTCAAAATAGGACTGAGTTTTCCTTTGTGTTTAAAGTAGTGTTGAGCAAATGCTTTATAGGTATTTGTCAAATAAATATTGTTACTTATTTTACTTATTTTCTTTAATTATATATATATTAATCATTACAGATATGCTAAAGTTTTCTGCTTTATTTTCTACTGATACCCACACCACTCATTAAAAAAAAAATGGGATTAAGAAGACATTTTCTTCAGCGAATAGAAAGGTGTGGCAAGGAAGGGTGAATAAGGACTGGAAATATTGGCCAAGATAGTAAATTTATGACTTGACTGTTTGGACTGTATAGTGAGAATAAAGTGTTTAGTATGCTCCTACTCCATGCTACACCACCACTCAATGTCAGGTCACAGATCTTTCAGTTGGTGCCAAGAAAATGATGAATGCAAGGTGGCTAACCATGAACATTTTGAGTGAATGCTCATTGCCCAGCTTGGCAGATCACTACCTGGCAGAGGCAAAGCAGTATTCAGTTCATCAGTGTTTTAGCTGCTGTCATGACTCTCTCACAGAGGGCTTCTAGTATTCGCACTGATTAGAAATTCAACAGAATTGTATTCTTCAGCATAGGCAGTTTGGTAAAAATTGAAAGTTATTTAAAAATTGAATTTAATTGAAGTAAAAATGATTGAATTTAGCCAGCATTGTAAGAATAACTGGAAAATGTCTGTCAGTTCTCTGAGTTCAGTGTACAGATATAATGGAAAGAGTGGGTAAAGTGTTGTCATAAAGGATATTCATTACTCTTTCTCTTGATAGGTGTGGATTCTGTGCCTGGAAGACATGCTCTGCTATGTGGCTGTTTTTTGCCATCTAATGCAGAATAGAAAGACGGTGATCTTTGATGAAGATACAGCAGGAATAAGAATCTGTGCAATGCATGAATTTTGGTGTTTCCTCACCTGAAGTAAAGAACAGTCCTTTAGTGAGGTCTCTCCAGACTGTGCTGAAAAATATCCACCCTTAATATTTCTGGAGCAGCAGGATGGGCACAATTTCTTTGTAGACACCTTCATTTGGTGATGAGTTTGCAAACAGGTAAGTTTACATGGGTTTGTGTATGCATCTCTAAATTAACATTAAAAACAAGAACGGGCTGGACCCTTTGACCTATATATGTTTGCTACTCGTAGGGAAGAACTCAGACAGGAAAGGACAGTTTTCCCTTTTGCCTTGTATACCTCAGCTGACAGGAACACTCTTAACCTCAGATAGAAATAGGTAAATTCTCAGAAATCACTTGAAGAACTTTTGTGCAACCAACAGCTTCAGTATACAAATTTTGATCTCTTTTCAGTAAAATACATGTTCATTTCTGCTATCCAACAATAGGTGGCACTGGTAAATTTCATATTTACTCTGCAGTTTTCAGCTACACAATACAGCAGGGGTCTGATGTGTTCCACTGGTATCCACAAAATTTGTAGCTGACTTGATATGTGTAAACATTAGACATGCCTGACATAATCATAGAAAAGAAGTTAATGATGAATAGTCACTTTTTTTCCATATCCCCAAAGCATTACTTAATGATAACTAAATTCTAACATATTTGCTATTTTCATGTATTGGAAAAAGGATTGCATGAATATATCCAGTGTCCAAAGTATTTGTGTGCTCCTTCTGTAGGAGATATGAGATTACACAGTTAGTTGTTGTCATATGCAGTTCTCTCTTGTTGCTGACTGGATGCATTTGCACAAACAAAGGCATTTCCCTAACTTTTATACAAATAAAATCAATTTATACAAGTGTGCAGAAAAAGAATATAATAAGAATATGATTTAGATGAACTAAAGGACTCTTAATATCAGATACACCATGGTTTATCATTTATTCAGTAAATTTAAGACATATGCATTCAAAATTCCATTACTTGGAAATTAGCAATAAGATACAGAGTTTTCCCACAGTAGTTATTAATTTTAGACCTGCATGAATTCATCTCGCCATTAACTGTGTTTCTCCATTATTCACTGGTGAAGCAGGCCAGGTTTTTTTTGTTTGAAAGCATCTGACTCCTAGCTAGCTGACCTCCAGCAGAAATACTATTTTTGTCCTGCTTGATATCAGTGTTACGGAAGCCAAAAGCACTTGTTGTGGGTTTCAAAGCATCATGCAGGAAGATCTATAGATAATTCTGTTCCATACGACAAGGAAATAGCTTATTTTAGTTGAGAAGTGAATGAAGATAAAAAAATGCAACTCTTTACAATTAATCTAAGTCATGTATTAAGTTTTAGACAAGATGATTTAATGAAATAAACACTGTTTCTATATGTTTTATACAGTTTATCACTTAAGTTCTTCCAAAAGACTCTCCCTGCATGTCTATAATTTTTTTTCTTCATTGAACATATGTAGTGCAAGGAACATACGCATATCTTATTTAAGTCTGAACAGGCTGCAGAAAAGACAAATTGCATTGCTATTTTTTATTTAGCATAATTAAACTGCATTATTATTATTTCAATTTTGCACTAGTGTTTTGTGTATGAATTCTTCCATAGAACTCACTATTTACATAGAACTCACTATTTACATAGTTATCATAATAGCTTATTATTTTCATCTGTTTTGTGGATGTACACAGAAGCCTAACTGTTAAAAAATGTGTATTTGCAAAGAGGAGTTTAGTAAGAGGTCTGATCAATCTTAAATAAACAACCTAATTGCAGAAAATCTGACTTGTTAGGACGTCAGTTAAGTATGTGAAAGACCGCATTAGCAGAACCTCTACTCCCTCCCTTGGCTTACACTCACTTCTTGGTGTTTAATTGGCATTACCTATGCAAAATTACCAAGGTGAAGATCCATGTGACAGTCTAGATTTGTCAATGAGGCAATCTAACTTGCCAGTCCATTTTCCACCTTGAACGTAATGAAAGCCCACACAGTAAATGTTGGGTCTTCCAATGTTATCTCAGGCTTCTGCTCCATTTTCCAGCTCTTTTAACTGCTTTACTTTAATTTTGTAGTATTATTATGATGAAATTTCATAGATAATTTGCTTTAAAGTGCTAAAGAATTCAGAACTTTGCCTGTAAGTATGCATGGAGAATACTCGAAATGCTCTAAAACTCACATACATCCATTCTCCAAATACATGCTTTAGAGTCTGACCATGAAGGATGTTATTTGTAAACAAGAAAAATTATTTATTCAGAAAAAAAAAAGTTTTGCTACTATCATTTCATTGTAAAGTTAATTTTCCTCACTTTTGAGAAGTGCAATTGATAACAAAGACTCCAGTTGTTACACACTTTCACTCTGGAGAATTCTATAAATATCCACCAGAGAGAAATACGGAGACTTTGCTATTGTTTTAAAAGTCGTCATAAGACATTTAGGTAGCCTTTCATAAGTTACAGGACCTAAATGCTGCTGCTTTTAAAATACTTTGTGATGGCCTTTATGCTAGAAGTTCAATAAAGAAATAGATTATGTCAGTGAGAAATATCAAGTGGAAAGAAATTAGTTATTGCTCTAAATATCATAGACCTCTACCTAGCAGATAAGGCTGGTAATGAGGAGACCTGAAGTGACGCTTGGAAAAGTCTCTGACATGGAGAGCATGTAGCAGGTCAGAAGGGTATGTGAAAGCAAGCCTCAAGTATAGACAAGTTCTAAGTAACAACATAAGTCGCAGAACAGACACACGCTTCATTGTTTAGTTACTCAAGGTTAGTTAATCTAGAGTGACTGAACCAAAGAAAAACAGCAGTGGCTTACATATTTCATCTATATTTTTTGCCTTTCTGTGACTTCATGTATTATTCTTACTAACTTACTTCATTTCATATTTCCCTATACGAATGACTACAAAGGGACATTTACAAGATCTGATAATAATATATAAGAAGTAACCATAAACATTTATGTTTTCCTGTAAGTCAAATGTTTATCTCTTCGAGTACTGAATATCTAACTTTACCATGTTTGTTAAGAATAGGTGTCAAAAATTGCTAATGTAAATATCCACTAATTACTTCAACACGGATAAAAATGTCCAGATTACAGTGCAGATATTGCAGAGGCTTTATCTGATTCTTCATGGTCTTGCAAAGGAGGCTTTTAAAAAAAGTGTTCCTTGTTAGCTGAAGTGCATTTTTTAAATACCAAGAGCAATCCCAGTGATATATATTCATCACGTGAGGGTTTCTGGGAGAGGTGGGGGATGGGGTGGGTTTTTTTAATTCCTGGTTAATGTGAATCCCAGATTAGTCTACCAATACCAATGGGACAGCATCAGTGAGCTTCCATGCCCTTCGGCTTGGATCCTTGCTGCTTAGAAGTTATTCCTGTCTGTCCAGAGTTTAAGCATGGAACAAAATCATATGAGCTTGGCATCCTTCATATGCTAAATCCTATCTCTAACAGTCAAGATTCTTTAAAAGAATTTGAATCCATTACTTACATAATGTAAGTTCCTGCAAGACATCTGGAATGGGGGCTTTTCTTAAAGAGCATGGATAAGTATGTTGATGAATGAATCACTGCACTTTATTGTCATGAATTTCAATAATGGGTCAAGAAATTACATACAAGCCTGTGTCTTCTGTCATCAGATAAGACTAATATTTGTAACTGTTAAAGTTTTAATAACATTTAGAAGTTTTAGTCCACTTATGGCTTCACTAGAGTGTTTTCCATATTATCTCTTCTAAAAGGCATATATGAATACAGAGCTTTTAATAGTTTATGGAGAGTAGTTCGAAATTGCTGTCCAAAGATAACTAACTGAACCTTGCAGCTGCAATGAATATGCACTTGTACCTCAAACATAAAGGCATTGTGTGGGACCGTTCTTCATCTCCTTTGGTCTTTGGTCACCACTGCAGCCTATTTTTCAGTCAGTCAGATAATAGAAGTCCTTCCAGTTGATTTTCATCTGATTTGGATCAGGACCTGAATATCTTGACTACAGATATTCAGTGAAAATGATTCATCCACTTGTCAGCAAATTGACTCATACTCAGTTGGTTTTATGCTCTCTTACAGTCCAAACTGCTGTGGTATGAGTATTTTCTTTAATATGTAAATAAACAGAGAAATTACTGTGCTTGTCTCTGACCTGTGGTTGTCTTTTTATAGGCTGTAGCCTGTCCAGTCAGTGATAGTTTTCAAAGCAATTTTAATTTCATTTTCTTTGTAGCACTTTTTCATGCCATATCAAAGACTATATAAAATATCTAGACATTTTACCATTCAATCAATTTGTTCAGTCAAGCACGAATTTATAAAAATGGCCTCATCTAAATTCTGGTGGAAAAAAGCTAGGTGTAATCCATAATGTCAGTGTAAGTCTATTTCTATTCAGTAGAAATCTCATCAAAATTTTCAAGGGCAGAGCCTAGTGGATTTTGCTTATTCTCCTGTTGTTCTTTCCAACAGTGTTTGGCAGCCTTTGAAAAATGAAGGAAGACATATGGTGGCATTTTGTCTCTTAGTAGTGATTCCTGGACTCCTCTTGATGTTTGCTGGCCTGTGATTAGCCATCTGGCCCTAGACTGAGTAATACCACTTTAGGTGCTCTGAATTTTCCAGCCCCTCTTCAACATTTTTACTGCTGTATGACAGACTTCCTTTGCTTCAGATGTGAGGATCTTTTATCTAGATGTAGAATAGATAGCATATGGTCCCAGGTGGCCAGGGTTTTTTTCTTAAATTTTTCCTTTTCTTTTTCTTTACTTTTTGCCTTCAAAGGGGGAAGACACTAGTCACCAGGATACCTTCCAAATCCTGTGTATCCTTTAAGGTTATTAGTTACACATTCAATTTTTCTGTTTCCCAGCGAGGTGTCTCAACTCTTCCAAGTGTTACAACAACTCATATGCAACTTCCGTAGCCTCAGCATTTCTATGCCTTACGATTATCTAGTCAGCACATATTCCATACAGTTGTGAGGCTTTGTTCTCCCCCAAGAAAATCTTAAACAGAAGGGTGGAGACAAAAGCAAGTAGAAACGGAAAAAAGATGTGTATTCACTTGTACAACTTGTTCAGGAAGCAGAAGGCGGCAAATTAAGTTCATGACCTGACAGGGTTGAATGTGGTAAAAAAGAAAAATCCCACTACCAGGGAGAAACTAATGTTATTTAAAGCATAGGCACTAAAAAACAGGAAGGAAATGAAGAAAGTCAGTCATGTGCAAAACAGTCAGCTGAGGTTAATTGCAATTAAACCCCACAGTTTTTACTTCAGCGTACTCTACAGATGGTTTTGGGGAAAAAAATATCAGCAGAAACATACACCACACTGCAAATTATATACTTTTCGCAGTAAACTTTAAAAAAATTCTCTACATACTGGTCATGAAAAACAAGCACATATTCACATTTCTAGTTTTGCAAAAAAAAAAAAAAAAGTTGCTGATATTTGAGAAACATTAATTTGACATATACCAAATGTAAAAATAATTCAACTACGAAAACAAGGAATACCCATTATCAAATGTATTATACTTCGGAGTTCTTAGAAAACATATTCGTTTACCTAGACAAAAACAGGTAAGCATTAAAGAGCTCCCATTTGCTTTAGTTCTAAAACCAAATTATGTAACCAAATACATTGCTTTATTCAGCAGTATCCAGTGGCCATTCTTATATGATCAAATACAGGATTAGCACATGCACAAGAGATCTGAGTGTCATCAGCACCACTATGCACAATAGAAAACTATGAGAAATAATAATTTAATTTTTTTATGTTTCCAATGTGTTGTTATCATATAAAATTTATTGCATATTTTGCAAAGAATAACATTTTAGGATATTTCTTTCTGAAAATGTTCTAATAGTCATTATTGAAAATACCCCACAGAACAACTTTGGTTTTGAACTGAAAGCTTCAATGAAATGTTAAGAGGACAGTAACACTAATGTGCTAGGAGGTACAACAATCTGTCATTCTGTGGTAGTAATATTAAAAATGAGCTACTGAAATGGTTTCATCTCAATTATATATTAAAACAGAGAGTATTCTTTACAAGATTTTTTTCTTTCTCTCTCAGTCTTCCCCTTTTCCTCATTCCCACTTTCTTTCCCCCCTTACCCCTGCTACCTTTCTACCCTACAAAAACACCATCATTTTTCAAGATCAGATTTATTAGAAGTATTAATCCGTACAGACACCCAGGAGTAACAAAATCACGAGTGTGTTTCCGAGTAATTTGTAGGATTTGACATTAACGGTGGCTTTACATTAACAGTTACTCATGATTTATCCTACATTAGTAGGATACTTATCCTACATTAGTATGATAAGTCATTAACAGTTTCGACTTCAGTGTTTTTGAGAAAAAAGTGGTCAGCAAAAGTGAGTAGCCAAGTGTTACCAGAAGACAACTTTTAAAAAAGAAGGATGAAAAAAAGATTATTCTGAATGATGTGGCACATGCAAAAGGTGACAATTAGCTGTGGAAAGTGGCAGGGAAAATAGAAGATGGAGAACCAAGATGAAGGATAGAGAGAGACAGAAAAAGAATAAGTCAGAATCCTATAGAAGAGTGCCGTGAATTGGTAGTTTTGAAGCAGGAGAGCAATTTTAAATTAGCTTCTGAAATTAATAGAAACCTAGTCAAAGGGATAATGGATGAAGGTGAAAGATTCGTATCTCCAGAAGCATAAGAGTCACCTGGTCACACACTAAATTCAGGAATTGTAAAGATCATGAACTGAAATTATAATAGCTGACATGGGACATGATATTGTATATTAAATACAGATTTCTAGGGTGACAATGCAAAAGGCAGCTATAAGCCAAATATGTGGGCAGAGTTGGCTGATTCCAAGCAGTTAGAGCAATATACTCTTTTTACCAAAGGAAAGAAAAAGAAAAAAAAAGGTAAAAATAACATTACAGGAAAGTGTATAATGTAAATAGAAGTAGATAAAAAAAGAACATTACTGTAGACATACAGGAAAACACAGAGCTTCAGATAATTTACTTTTGTTGGTTTGTTTCCTTTGTTTTGTTTCTTTTAATCATTACAAAAAGCAAGGTGAATCAGGTCTTATAGGAACTTTTCTAAAGCATGATGAGAGGGAAAAGTTTTGGAGTTTTATTTATGTGACAAAAAATCTTGACATGCATAGGACTAGGTTTTTGTCAGTACAGAAGGATTTATTTACTCTTGTAATTTTCACTGTGGCACTCTATTAGTAATATGAAATCACTGAATTCTATTAAGCACTGTAAAGAACGCATTTAGAAAGGTTGTAGGTTGTTGAGTCAAATGTATCTTTATATAACTATATAAAGCACCAGATGAGAAAAAAAATACACTGTCAATGAAATACTCACCTATACATTCAGGTAAAGGGCATAGAATGGAAATGGCAATCTTTTTTTATAAAAGTCTTCAGGCTTTGTCCAGGCAAATGTTGAAATATTTTGCTTCATTTCTCAAGGCGTGTCTGTTGCTGCAATGACGAGCACTTGCAAGTTCTATTCTTCATCTTTATCCACTAAACTAAAACGGTTAATCCAAAATCTATTCTGAAGAACCTTGATGTTTCTTACCAGGACTGCAGTTTGTCTGTCAGTAACAGTCGCTTTCAATGAGTAGCAACTAAACCTGTATATTCTTTTCCTACAAGACTATACTTTCTCTTTTTTTTTTTTTATTTTAATAACCCACTAGTCTACTGTAATTAACTTTTACAATTTTAATCTCTTAAAGCTTTTGCTATATCTCACAGCACTGAACTATTGAAAAGCACAAAATGTACTTAGAGGCTGAGAACAGAATTTCTATGTCTGGAATAGTGGTGGTTGTACTTCTACTTGGCAGATACCGCTGTTGGTCAGGTCAGTATGAAGTGTTTATTAGGCCTGCAGCTGTTCAGTGATCGGTACTTCTACAGTAGCTTTCTGTGAAGAAGGAAGGAAGGAAGGCAGGAGGGAAGGCGGGAAGGGAAGGGAAGGGAAGGGAAGGGAAGGGAAGG
>Ga0065711_1029451_pt1 | contig 36161 bp, 22 predicted proteins | sample Hoacrofraction12_FD_59098 | JGI IMG/M metagenome (GOLD analysis project Ga0065711, IMG submission 59098) | Hoatzin crop microbial communities from Cojedes, Venezuela - Epithelial fraction 12 v2 (version 2) | ecosystem: Host-associated > Birds > Digestive system > Esophagus > Crop | place...
GTGACGGAGCCCTGGAACAGGCTGCCCAGGGAGGTTGTGGAGTCTCCTTCTCTGGAGATATTCAAGACCCGCCTGGACAAGGTCCTGTGCAGCTTGCTGTAGGTGACCCTGCTTCGGCAGGACGGTTGGACTAGATGACCCACAGAGGTCCCTTCCAACCCCTACTATTCTGTGATTCTGTGATTCTGTTATCTCAGTGTCTTCTTTTCTGTCCCCTCAAATTCTGCCTGCATACATTCTCTCATTAAACATACACACATATTGAGCTGAACTGCCTAAGACGTTCATGTGATGGCATGTTATGCCTACCTACACATCATTCTCAACATCTACCTGGGCCTATCAATTTATAGAGGCTCCACAACTGTCAGTCCCCCTAAAAGAGCAGACCAATTTCAAGGGAATTCAAGAGATGGTTGGATGCCTTAGAGATACATAGTGCCTTTAACCATTGTAAATGTAGGTACCGAAACATAGGAGGAGGATCTTATTTAGTACCTCCACTGAGATATATGTCAACAGCAATCACTTTGTGGTGGCCATGTTCCCTGATCTATCAGCACTGGGCCTGCTACAGTACATCTTGCCACTTCACTACGAAAACAGGTAGATATGGGAGCAGGATGGAATGGTAGAGGAAGATAGGGAGTTGAGAATGCTGGAAAAGATATTAAGGGACGTAGGACAAAACTTTGTGGGAAATCAAGTTTGCTTAGCTTTACTCTCATGGAACAAACTGGTTACTGTAATTGTCTTTTCTGAAGAGCTGTTATTTGCTGCTTTGTGCTTCCCTGACTGTCTCCGTAGTTTTATATGATATTTGCCTCACATCTCGTCTTCTCCATCTGACTGCTGTTTGGTTTCCCACGTCTTTAGTCACATAAAGTCATATATGCTAAAACCAGACATGGCTGAAGATATGTTTCCTTTTTTATCTAAAAGAGAGGGGGGAAAAAATCCCAGCTTGTAACAGAACCAGATCAGTTTACTGAAGCTGCCCACCCATTTCCAGCCACCCTGGGGACATCTTATTCAAACAAGCCCTTCCGATGTTACACAAAGCCATTTCCTTGACTGAAGAGGTTTTACTAAACCACTGAAGGAAAACCACCTCCCTTCCATGAGTTTACTCATCTCTACCAGTATAAAGTTAAATTTTACACATTGACAAAACGAAGGGTTTTTTTCTTTTTCCTACAGCGAAGATACAGAAGGCACATAATTGCCTGTGGACACTGGTTCTTATAGAGCATTATACTGTGAAGTTTCATTGCATTCAGGTGTCTGACCAGTACAAGGGAGCACTCTGAGGTAACTTCTGATTTGGGCTGGCAATCAACATAGTGAAACAAGTTCTGGTTGAGATGATTTGTCTGCTTTGCAACAGCAAAATCTGCTATGTCAGAATTACACTGCTTCACAGGATGAACACATTAGGGAAATCTTTTTAGAAAAAAAATTGTCATATAAGGAGAAGAAAACAGAGGCAGGAGCACAATTATTTCAAGAAAGATGAGACCAGGTATTGATAATCATTTGCAAAGGATACAGAAAAAACTTCATAGCAGAAAAATCCACTTGAAACAGACACTGGAAGTCAGCCAAACCCCCTAAATTGCCAAAGACAAATCATGGTTGCATAAGACATACCCCAAATCATAGTAGAAACTAAACAGGGGAGTGAACAGAGCAGATGTTTGGAGGTCATTAACAGGAGCTCAGTTTTCCTTGCCTGGTGGCTACCTCTACAGATATCTGATTCCCAGAAATTTCCTTGACCTCCGAACATCTGCTCTTTTCTCCTGTTTTCTTTACATCCGTACTGCAGAGCCTCATGCAGTCATAATCTTTCAGTCCTTTCTTATAAAATATTTGTATCTTACTTCCCTAAATCAAGTGAAAAGTATTTAACAGGTCTGGATCTGTCATCATTCATGGTGGGACCTTCACATTCATTGTGGTTGATGCTAAACCATATTACCTGGCTTTTTAATTTTTTTTCTGCACATAAACTGCACAAATAAGCTAATCTAGAGCAATTCTTATGATTCAAACCCTTAGACACTTATGGTCCATATTTTGCCATTTTACTGCATTTCTTTATCTGCTGCCCTTTGTCAAGTCCTCAGTCTCCATGAGAACTAGACGTGCCTGAGACAGCTTTATTACTTTGCAAACGTGGGGGCCAAACACATATTTCCAAGTATGATTGCTACTGCCTTTCCTTCCTCTAATGGTCAAACACATCTAGTAAAAGTTGTGTACAATGATCTCTGGTATTGCTCAGGAGTCCATTATCTACAGCCGTTTAAAATGTTTTCCCATAGGTCAACAATAGCCAGAGTCTTTCTTCATTTTTGGATGAGTAGTACCATATTTGCTCTTTTTTTCTCAAAATTTCCCATACCTCCCAATTTTCCTGGAAATCAGAAATAGATTACATGCGCTGCAATAAGCTTCCTTGCTAATTCCCTCACAGCCTTCAACACTCATGTCTAGCAGATAGCAAGTTCCTTGTGTGATCACATATTCTAAGCATCTCCCACTTACCAATATAAATTACTAGAGTAAATATTTTCCATTTCCTGTATATTATCTAGTATACTAAGGTTTTTTTAAATCTTTTTCTTACTAAAGTGCTTTGTTAATCTGTTTCTCAGAAAGTTCTTGGTATCCCAGCCATTTTGGAGTTATTGTTCTCTGTTCTTCTGCTCACGCTCTTGCCAGAAGAAGATGTTTTTTTGATTAAGGAACTGCTTTTTCAGCACAGCAATCAATATACCTGTGGCTAGAGAGGGACAAAGTTTCTGTTTCATGTTTTGGATCCATGGGGCAACCTTGGCAGTTAAGGATTTAGAAGTGAAGAGGATCTTGGAGTTAAAAAGTGCAATTCTTGCACAGAAGCCTAACTTACAGACTGTTGAGAGAGCTCAGCAGTCAGCAGCCATTCCCAGTCTTCAGGCTATTTTGTGGTTTCTTCCCTCCTCTCTTTGTTGACCTCCCTGGGGGTTCTCTCTGTGGCCACATTTTCTTTTACTCGCTGTTCCTTAGTATTGTAAAATGATCACTTGCCTTTTTTTACTGTGTCAATGCTGAAATCACATCAGCCCTCTCTCTGCTCTGCTGCCCTTTGCATCTCAGTTCCTGCCCCCATTTCTGGTCACTTCTGTGACTATGCTCAGGTTCAGCTCAGCTGGGCTGACACTGAGGAGGAAATCTTCTTCTGAAGGAACTAGGTGGGGTTCGGGGAGTCAAGGTTTGATGCTGCACTCCATTCTGACCTTCCTGCGGGCAAGTCTGGAGGTTCACCTCCTCAGCTGCGGCCACTCTTACAGTGGTGGAGAGGTGCAGAGAGCTTCCTGGAGGAGAAACCACGGGCTGAAGCTGAATCCAAACTGTTTTGAACTCTTTGGATGCCCTGGACCTGGATGGGCCAGGTGTTGTTAGTGTCAGAACCTGCCCCTTGCTGGTTGCTAGGGAAGTAATCCCTTCCTCCCAGGTGGGAGCAAAGCCCCCAGTCCCTTTGGGGTCCAGTTCAGTCCAGTCCTGCCCTATCCCCCCCCTCCCCTGCTTCCCCCAAGCTGGATTACTGTGGTGTATGTGTCTTGAGCTAAGCAAATAGGTGATGCACAGGCTCCAGCTGGTAAAAAAAAAAGAGGGGTCTGCCATCTCTCTGACTCAGGCCAGCATATACACATCATTCTATATTGAAATCCTTCTGGTGGCTTCTCATCAGCTTCCAGAGGCAGTCTGAGGGTGCAAACCTCATTTCTAAAAGCAATAATGGCTTAGGTCCCTGCTACATCAAAGACTGAGTTATGATCTGTAAATGACTGAGAGCTGCACTCTTCTGGAACAACGGACTTCCAGACTTATTGACAACAGTGTAACAATATCCAGTAGCAAGAAGACAGAGTTTGACAAAGTCAGCCTAATCTGAATAAGAAGCAATTTTCTAGCTGTGAAGGTAATCAGAAGACTGAAGACTTCAGTAAGCTTAGGTATGTTTCTGAAAAGCATGACTGTCTGGTACCTCTGGCAACAAAATGGGTTTGGTCTAGGTTTGCAAGTGGAAGGAGGAGGCTAGCGTGCAGGATCCTGACGGTCTTTGCTGGTCTTGCACTCTGGGAGCTGATGGGTTCCTCTGGTCATGCCATGGCCATTGTGAGGAGGAGAAATAGTTTCACAACCCTTGCCTTTGTTCATGAAGACAACAGTTGAAATGAATCTTTTGTTTCTGAGCAGCAGACAGCAAAAGACTGCCTAATAGGTCACAATCTGGATGAAATTTGGGCATGTTGCTATTTTGGTTTTGCTTTCCTTTGACGAAGTGAGGGGTCTGGCTTCCCACTGTAGTGGGCTTGTCTTGTGTTGACCTGTCTGAGTTAGCCTCAGGTAGACAGCTCCATGGCTGCAATAGCACAGAGCCTAGGAAACATTTCAGGAAACTGAGTAAATACGTGGTTAGCGCAGGTTGAGTTCAGAGCTAGCGAGGATCATGCTGGGATGGGACGGATCAGCACATGAAACTGGTGTAGTAAACCTTTGGGTAAAGCTTAGCTGCTCCGCTCACAGGGTCAGGCTCTGCTGTGCACCTGCATGAGGAACAGATTTTCCTTTCCATTGGATTGTTAGGGACTCTAGAGGTATTTTGTATTTTACTCTTCTTTGTGGTACCGGTTTGTCTACCAGAACAACTTGGACATATCCTGCCTAGTCATGTCCCCATAGTACAGGGACCTTTTGTTCTCTGCCTGCAGTAATCTCTTGCACTGTGTCAGTCTTTGAGCAAGACACATGCAGTTATCGGAATGGCCTGGAGCACCCATGAGAACAAAGTGAGTCATCGCGTCATTTCTTCTGCCTTATGAAAGCTACGGCTAAGGCATGATAAAGAACTGAAGGATACATTTTTTTCATCAAAGGCTGGGGCTACCGTATGTCCAGTGTTTTTTTAGGATTGGGTTTTTCTGGGGGCATGGCCTCTTTGCTTTTGGAGTTCAGGGGACTATTTAGTGGAAGCATGGTTGGCCCAGAGTCTGGGTTTTGAGGTGTTATCTGTGAGGAGAGGCAGATGGAAGCTGGCTGTGCAGCACAGCAGGGTATCAGCTGTAGGTCCTGGTGATCTGTGTCTGTGATGGGGAGCTAAGGGCATAGACCCAAATGTTCTCAGTTTTGGAGGGGCCAGGGCAACAACCTAAGGCAACAACTACATGTGATGTGCTGAGTTCTGAGGCCAGCAGAGAGGAGTCAGAGAAAGGGGAATGACTGGAGCGCATGGGAGGGAGAAGAGGACTGAGAGGATGTGGAGGAGTCCTGTGGAACTCAGATTCCCAGAGCAAACCTGATGCAGTGTCTGGAGCAAGATGGAGATAGATGTGGCACAACAGAAGAGGCTTTTGGTTGAAGAGTTTCAAGGTCTTGAAATCCCTCAGGGCTTTTGGGAGAGGAATGGAATTTAAGAATTTGGGTTTCACACTGCACTCTGTGGACAGCGTCATGGTTTAACCTAACAGCTGCCAACTAGGACCACGCAGCCGCTCATTCATTCTTGCCCCCTCCCAGTGGGATGGGGAAGAGAACAGACAAAAAGTAAACCTCGAGGGTGGAGATAAAGACAGTTTAATAAGGCAAGAAAGGAAACAATAATAATAATAATAATAATAATAATAATAATAATAATAATATATTTAGACAATGCAAAACAAGCAACACACAATATCATTTGTTCTCACTGCTCATTGACCAATCGCGCAATAAGTCCCCGAGCAGGGATTGCAGATTTTTTGGAACTTGTGGATTTCGTGGAGCTCATGAATTTCACCGAACTTGGCAAACTCACAAAAAAATTCTAACTTACGGAAAAGGTTGAACTCCCAGAAAAGGATTGACCTCACGGAAAAAAGGAGTTCCTGCTCCCTGGCCACCCCCATTTATAAACTGGGCATGATGTCTACAGTATGGAGTATTTCCACTGGCCAGCTTGGGCTAGCTGTCTGGCTGTGCTCCCTCCCAGCTCCTGCACACCTGCTCATTAGCTGAACTTTCGAAACTGAAAAAAAGTTCTTGATTTCTTAGCAACAAATAAAAACATCAGTGTATTATCAACACTCCTCTCATACTAAATCCAAAACACTGCTACTGGGAAGGAAATTAACTATATCCCAGCCAAAAACAGGACAGACGGCCATGGAGCATTTGTCCCTCTGGGAACTACAAGGAAAGACCCTCTTTAGGCGGCACAGTCACACGCAGAAAACCTTTTCTCTCCTCTAGCAACTGCTACGTGCTTTGTGCACATAACAGCTGCTGCATCATCCTCACTGTATTCAGAAATGCTATAAGCTTATCCGGGTGAGACAACCTACCCAAAAAGGTCGAGTGGGTCCAGACTCCACCAGCCTTCAGGAAACACTGGAAACTAAAATCAGAATTTTCCATCTATGCCCAAATTCAGACCAAAGCCTACACTTCAAGCAAGTAGTAGCTGTTATACAGATACAGCAATTCCTGAAGAGGCCTTTGGATGAGATTTCTGATGTTGGAAAACAAGGAAACACGTCATGAAAAGTGAATGAATGCACAGAAACTGTAGCTCTTGATTTTTAGGTCATTGTGGCTACAATTATAATTTTCTGGTTTAGCCACTGTCATTTTTTCCCCTGTCTGTCTCACTCTGATCACTTCTTGCTCACTTCTCTCTCCACAACATCCCACATTTTGTCCTCTTTTTCAGAGCATTCAAGATCTGATCATCTTCTCTCTATTGTAGCAACATCTACCTTGCCTCCTTTCTTGCATATAAAAATACAATCTCAAAAATTGATCTAGTTTGTTATCAAGGTGGATAAATCCCCTTCTGCTTAGTTGCTAAGTTAACTCTCCTTTAAAAGCTGTACGATGTAGGTCTTGTTCTGTTAATGCAGGCCATCATCTTCAGTCTGTCACTGCTTGGCCATATCTGATTGCTTTTCTTCACCTTCTCATTCACATATATGTGCCTCTCTGTTTCAATATGAGGAAAAGAGTGCCTTCAACTTTTCCTCTATATGTTCTTCTTCATATGTCTTCCATGGGATCCATCAACTTCAGTCCTTTCTAAATTACGGCATTGTTTTTATTCCTGCCAGCACAAGCTCAAGCCAGAGCAACTAGTAATACTTCCCTCTGATGGCTACATTCTGTGTTATTGATGTATATTGCTTTACTTGCCCTTTCATATTGCAACTCTTCATGCCAAGCACATGAACCTCTCTGGGTAAACAAATAGTCCCAGAATACACAAGGGAACTCAAAGCCCTCATTAAAAATAAATAAACCGTAGTTTTCAAGAGAATGAACCCAGATAATTAAGTCCTGCAAAATTCAATTTTCTGAGCAAAGTTCTCCAGCCCATTCATTTTTAAAATCATAGTACTTTATGTTCTAAAATGTCTTAAGTCTGAATTTTCCCTTTGGCCACCATTAGGTCATATCTCAAATTCCTGGCACTCTTATTTAAGTCTTCAATAAGTTAAATTGTTATGAGGTGTATTTTGAGTCTGTAATACTTTCCCCAAGTATACAATGAACATAAATCAACTATTCATCATATAATCATGATTTAAATATATAGTGTTCCAGACATATTTAGGACAAATGTAGATTACTTTAATTAAGGGAGTTGTGGGATTAGAAGTGAGATGTAAAGGGTGGCAAATCAGTAACTTTTTTATCAGTTTTATCAGAACCTCACAGAAATCATCATGTGTAAGTTACATCTCTCTGCTTTTTGGCTTAATGCTTTTTTCCCACACATCTTTGGTCTTTGTTACAGGCTTTTTTGCCTGTGCTAGAGTTATAACTATGTGTATGCATCAATGCCCGTGTCATAGGTGCTTTCGTTTGTCAAAAAGTGTTGGATTTAATCAGCATTGTTGAATATGTTCTCAACAACATTAAGACTGAACAAACAAATTCAAAATAAGCCTTGGCTTCTTCAAGATTTCCTTGCAATACACTCTAAATTGAAATAGTTTTGCACAGAATGAGGTAGAGTACAGAAGGAAACCACTAATACACTTCTAGGCCTCAAAAGATACATTTTTCTTCTCCTTCAAATGGAGCAAACATACGCCAAACCCTCCAAAATCTTCAGAACAATGCAAAAGAGCTTTGCATAGAGTTTGGCAAATAGAAAGAAAAAGAATTGCAAGAGAAAGTTAGAGTTGGCCTATTTGTCTTCATCTTTCCTTCTGCCTTGGATGTTCTTCTGCAAAATATCACTGTGCTCCCTCTACCAGTGAAGTGTCCTTATACCAATGAAATAGGTGACGATGCCCTGGGATGTAATAAAACATCTTGAAAAGTTCACAGTAGAACTGGATTTGTGCCAGAACTATGACTGTTGTTTAACTGTTAGTCCCAAAGAAAAAAAAGTTCAGAGCATCTCAATAACTTCAATCTGCTTTGCCTCCTCTGCCCATTGCTTACCCTAGGGATTAATTTCTATTGATGGTTTAGTGATCAACATGTGCTGACATGAACAAAAGTCAAACAAATGGGAACTGTCCATACACATTTTTCATATGGTAGCACCTTTTGGGGTAAAAAAAACAGCTGGTGTACTTGGTGCCATTCCTTGTGTTGCTATATAACATCCATCAAATACATATGAGGTTTTGTGTTCCTGGCCTATTGCAAGTTTTAAGAAGTTTGTTTTCCTGACCAGTCTTGTTCAGCAACATCCTACCCTGAAAGGTCTGTAAACCCGTAGCAGATGTAACTGAGTGGCTGCTCAATGATAACAAATAGAATCACAGAATCACAGATTGGTAGGGGCTGGAAAGGACCTCTGTGGGTCATCTAGTCCAACCCTCCTGCCAAAGCAGGGTCACCTACAGCAGGCAATACCTGAACCACTCCTCTCTGATGAGCCTATTTTAGGCCCACTTGACACTCATGAGTCCCAGCAGTGCACCTCAGTGGTGAAGAACTAATTGGGGTGGGTGGGAGACGTTACACTGGAATGGAGCAGCTTCTCCTACCCAACGCGGTTACTTGTACTTGTACGTTCACTATCACTCTGTTCATACAGAACTTCCCCAAGTGAAGCCAGACATATTTCAGTTGTCCTTCCTGCAGAAAGACAAGGGAGAGTTGCCCTGGTTTGTAACTACAACACATGGGAACTCTGGGTCTCTAAGGATGCCAGAGATATGTGTTCCCTTTTAAATAGTACTTCTCCCCCTTCACCACAGCTGTATCCTGTGTGATATCTATGTGACTCAGTGCAAAGTCACTGCCGTAATCACTGGAACTGCATGTTGAGAAAAAAAGAAAAATAGATTAATACTCTACTCCCCAGCAAATATTTACCATGAAGGGGTTATTTCTGCTACTTTGTCTGTGTCAGACGTAAGTACCACAACTACCACCACAAGTCAGCAAACACACCAGCAGCACTTGGAGCAAGGGAAAAAGAGTGGCTGTACTCCAAAGGACACATTTCCAGCAAACACACCCAGCTAAGAGCATTCGAAACCAGCTGGAAGGCCTGGTTAATGTTCGGATCACCTCATAGGGTGTCACGCGTGGCTTCTTCACTGTGTACAATAGTAACGATGATCCAAAGTGCTCAGGAATTCAAGTCACACTTCTGCCATGCCACTTACTGTCTTAATTTGCCCAGAGTTTCTCTAATCAGGCCAAGTTCAGCAGGTAGAGGAGGCTTCCACACACACTTTATTTATTCAAAAAAATTCTGGTTTCTTTTTTTTTTTTTTTTTCCACAGAATCCAGCAGGATGAAGATGTCTTTCTTCAGATTTTCCTTCCTGCTACTGGGGGAGCTGAGCCTGCTTAGCTGTGCCTACAAGTGTAGAGTAAAAAGAAAGAGTACATGGGAGCTCTTTCCATCAGAGGGAGAACTCAGGCTTCATGCAGACAGAGCAGGACCAAAGCAGACACAATATAACAAATATCTCTTCTCCGCTATGCCTCTATTCCTGTTTCCACACATTCTTCATGCAGCCCCAGCTCTTTTAATCTCACATCCTTGAGGATAAATGAAAGGATGCAGTGACATAGCACAAGCGGCATGAACTTGAGGATAAAGAGTGAGATGGGACTTCCATTGGCCCACGCACATTTCCCCTTTCCAGCAGCTCTGTAATCCTGGATCTTTACGTGGTTGCAGTGTTTGAGTGCTTAAATGCTGCGTGACAATGGGCAGGCTGGAAAACTGTCAGAGCACTCTTGAGTACTTAATCTCTCTGGTCTCTGCGAGCAGCCTTCACCCATGCTTATTTGTAGGGAAGATAAGAATGTGCTTTGCTTGGTTTCACCTGTCAAGGAACTTCAAGCTCCTGGCTTGTATACACAAACCTGTATTAAATCAGAATTTAGCCCACTATATATCTAAATGCATTCACATAGACATACATATATAAAACTATATTTACACCCCAAGTATAAATTCACTATATGTTGAATATGTGCTGAACACATATTTAATAGACATTTATTTTGAATGTTTGATAAACATAGTCAAATTACCCAATTTCTGCACTAGAGAGGAGAAAAAAAAAAAGGCAGACAGAACAGGCAACTTGGCTATACTCACCTAAGAAAAAACTTTAATACTGCCTTAGATTTTGAGGCCAGATGGAATCAGTCATGATCCTCCAGGCTGATTTCCTGGGAAATGTCAACATCATGCTCTTAACTCCAGGTCAAACTATTGCATATGAACACAGCGAAGCAGGAGGAGCACTCCTTGCATCGCCAGGAGGCAGGAGATAGGCTTGTCTGAGGTGAGCGGTGGAGAAGAAGTAATAAAAGCCCACATGATAACTGCGAAAACAAGCACAACCACGTAAGATGGCAGAGGTTTGCTCTGTATATGTTCTAAGCTCCAAACGACAAGCACAGGAGCAGGCAGCCCGTCTTAAAACTGTCTTTCCCTTCAATACTGTGGGTATAGCTCCCCAGGTAAGCTAAGTAGAAAAAAACAGAAGTATGTAGGAATATGATGGGGACTTTAAGAAATTTGAGCTCAAGGAGATAAAAAAGCAAAACACCCCAAAATACAGTTTTGAAAAGGTAGTGGTAGATAATCTGTTTTCTTTCTGCTATGATGCTGCTATAGGCTAGATTAAAGCATGGAGGTTACAGTAGGATTATACTGGAGTTCCCAGTTGTTGGACTACCTGGAGGTGGACTTTAATTGGCTTGTAATGACCAGTAAAGCACCTTCAGCTTTAGGGAACTCTTAGGCTGCAGGAGGTGGTGGAAGCCACATGTCTGTTGGGGAGCACAGGGGTGGCAGGGAGGTGCAGAGCAGAGCAATTGTGGGCTTAACCACTCCTGTACCAGCAGGATGTCAAGGAGATACCTCACATCAAGGCTGCATGTCTGGAGGCCACACCATTACCTGGCCTCACAGCACCCAGGCTCAGAGCGTGGCCATGGGACGTGTGCAGGATCCATCTCTTACACACGCTTTTCTGCACTCTGGCGTCTGTGTGGTGCTGGTGCCAGGCTGGGGTGAGGCAGTGACAACCTCCCCAGCAGGGCACCACTTCTCTGTGTCCAAACTCTTCCCTGTGATGCCATCAAATTGGGCAGCACTCATGGCTAAGACAATAAAAACGGTGGGTATATTTGCCCATTTATGCCATTTATTTACCATTTATGCCACAGATGCTTTTTTTCCGCTGAGAAAATTCCAAGTTTCATCTCTAAGTGCCAGTAGCCCACTAGATCTAAATACTGCTTACGCAAAGACCAAACATAGGGTAAGCTGAGGATAAATAGTCCATGTTCAGGAATAGGAGGAGTTTATGGGTTTTTTTAGTAATAGTTCATTAAGAGAAAGTGGAGTACAAGAAGAGTTCGTTATAGAGCAGACAGGGAATTGGAAGTGGGGTAAGTGAAAGGCATGTGATAATTTCAATTTACTGCCTCGTTCTGCAGAGTACCACATGGATGTCATCAGCGTGTACGGATAACTTAGGCCATGGATGTGGTAATGACGGCTTATGGTATCCCTGCCTGTTCATCCTCTCTTGCCTATCACCTGTCCCAACTTTCAGACTAGGCTGACAAAACAGCTCTTGCAGCAATGCAATGACGATCAGATGAGGGGTCTGGACTTGCAAGATGCCTTCTGTCCCTTAAAAAAAGTTTAAAAAAGATTTTTCTTAAAGCTGTTTTCCTGACCTTTTTGTACTGCAGTGTAGAGACCAGGAGAAGAGCAGAGGGATGGAGTGAGATGCAGAAATACCTCTGGCCATTATTGACCCCAGGGACAGGACATTGCAGAGCTGCAGCCTTACTTTCTGCTGCTAGCTTGGCTCACACTCAGGGCAGGACTCTGGGAAAGTTACTTGGCATCCCCGCACCTCACTACCTCGATTTCTTACATTGTAAAATGGAGTGACCGATGGTTACCCAACCTGGTGAAGATCTGAGCTGCAAATGAAGTGTTCTCAGTGAATGTGTGTGGTACATACTATACTGCACACGCATGCTCTTGCAAACATACGTGCACACACAATTCCTTTCCTATGGACATTTTTTGCACCAGAAATAGGCTTACGGCCAGAAGTGAACAGGACTACTTCTCTGGGAATATTGTTCAGTTGCTAATTTCACTACCGGAACTGTGTTGCTGCACAATCTGGCCTCCTTCCACAACTGCCTCTATAGAAAATAAAGGGGACTGATGAGCCTATGGATAATGGTAAACATATGGAACGCAGGCAGTGCTATACATTAAAAGCCAGAACACATTAAAAGGTATTTTATTTGCTGGCAGCAGAAGATCAGTGTAGGAAACATCATCTAACAGAGAAATCTCATACCAATAAGTTTCATGCTCTGACAGCATTTGGCATTTTTCTTTCACTTAACAAAAAATAAAATAAAAAATGACTAATTCAAAGCTTGGTCCAAACCGTTAAGTTTCAAATTAGTTTGTCATAACTGCAAAAATACTGGATCTATGGTTTTGTTTATGTTGGAAAGAGCTTTCATTTCAGACTAGGTCACTTGATTTTCTTTTGAGTGTACACGAGACCTTTGACTCCTCAGAGGACACAGGAGACGAATTGAGTAATGTGATGTCATTGCCTTGCGGAGTTCTCATAACACTAAATATATTAGTCACTTGCCTTGCCAGTACCAAGAGGGTGGAAAAAAAATCCAGCAAGACGATGGTATTATGCAGATGGACAACTATAATTGTTCCCCGTGATATATGCTACTTTCTCTCCATGATTTCCATCATTTTTGGTGAAGCCCATGAAGGCTATATTTCAGCCAGGTGATATTTCTCACCCAACCATTTGTCTTCTCCTTGCTGTTTACGTTTACTATGCAAAATCACTGATTTTTTTTGTACTTGGTGACAGATTATGTCCATTTAGTTAAATAGCTTAAAAGTTTGACTTTTACTTTTTACCAAGGCTGGAGATTGTTCAGTCTCAGGTAGATATGAGAGGCTAGATATCTGGGAAAAGTGTGTTGTTAGCTGCTGCTTGGTTTTCCTCTTGGTGAGTGGGGGATGCAAGAATGAAAGTATGGTTGTACTTCGCAAATACCTGTTCACACAGTGACATGACCATCCTTTTTTACAAGGAGCAGGGAAAGCTGCATGATTTCTGTTTTTCCTTATAAAGTAGAAGTGTCAGATCCTTGCTCCAGTGAAATGCAATTTTGGATTTCATACAGGGTCCATGTTGTTCACACCAAATACTTATCTGTTGGGTAATGACAGCATATTCTCACATGGGATGGCAATAAATATAAAGATGCATAATTCTCCTCTCTCTAAGTTTTCATAGCTAGCATTCAGAAAATTGAGTAATTTTCCATAATGACATTGGGATTACTTCAAGTAGGTTTTGTGAGTGACTTTGGCTCCTGCTTTTAATGCCGCTGATTTTCTTGTGCAAGAGTTATTTTCAGTTTTATCACATGTAATACAAAAAGAGTAATGGAGATTGTGGAAAGTGTGCTGGATTCCTGCTAGTACGGAAAATGTTTTTAAAAACTCAGAGATTTATCACAATGTGTGGACCACTAAATACATTGTCTTAAAGTATAATTAGCCATTTGCTAATTCTAAAATCTATTTAATACATCAGGATTTTTTTTTTAGGAATGCTTGAGGGAAAGAAATTAGGCATGCAAACTGCTGTCCAGTGAATAAATTATGGTTACAAGATCCCAGTTTCTGACAGGCTTAAAAGTTAAGTGAAAGTTTAGTCAACCCTTCTCAAAATCTCTAGCATATAAATCAGCTTGAAGCACTACTTGTGTTTTGCTAAGTGACCAGTGGAAAAATACCTTCCAAAAAATGCTGCCATTGAAAGCCTCAGACCATCTCTCTCAGTACTTCAGTGTCTGTGTTTAAGTGAGAAGTGACATGGTTTAACCCAACTATGACTGCACTCATGGGTATGTGTTGTTCAGAACAGCCAGTTCTTAGAGACTTAAACCAATGAGGGATTAACTCCTTCATCTGGAGTTAGTGGCCTCCTCCACCCAAAACTAGAAAGAAAACAACCCTCCCCACCTTTATGGCTCTCCTGTCTGAAACTGAAGTAATGCAGACAACATTATGTGTTCATGGGAAAGATAATGCCCATAAGTAATTGGTCATGAAACAGATGGGATTAGATTAAAGCAGAAAGTGGGAAGTCCTGTATCCCCCAGAATCAGTCAACTCCTCCTCCCTTTCCCCAAATCCTAAAATCTTATTCTTTTTTTAACAATAATTGTCTTCATTGTAGCCTACTTAGTCTGCATAACACTTCTATATTCTATTTGCTGTGATGTTAAGTCTTTCCAAAATAAAACAAAGGATTGACAGCAGGACATTAACATAGGGCCGATAATTTTGTATAGTCAGTAAAGTGATGTTAATGTTTGTGCTGAACAGTGCCAGATCTCTCAGACTCTCCCCATATGTCAGATGGCCCCAGTATCAACCCTTAGTGTGCACCACTAGTGAGTGGCCTCCAACTGGACTCTGTGCCACTGTTCAGCAGCCCCTTGAGCTAGCCATTTCAGGCAGTTTTCAATCCACCTCGCCGTCCACTTAAACAGGCTGTACTTCATCCTCCCTGTCAGTGATGATATTATGAAAGACAGTGTCAAAAGCCTTTCTACAATCAAGATAAATATCATTCACTGTTCTCTCCTTGTCCACCAAACTAGTCAAATAATCATAGAAGGCTGTCAGATTGGTCAAACATGATTTGGCCATTGTATATCTACGCTGACTACTCCTGGTAACTTTTTTTGTCGTTAATATCTTTGGAAACGTTTCCATGTTTATTTGTTCCATCTTTTTCCTGGGATACAGGTGAGGCTGACTGGCCTCACTCCCCAGATCCTGTTTTTTGTCTTTCTTGAAGATAGCAGTGACATATACTTTATTCATTTCCTTAGAAACCTCTCCCATTTGCTATAATCTTTCAGTCATGATCAAGAGTGGCCTCACAATGACATTGGCCAGCTCCATTAGCACTCGTGTGTGCATCCCAATGGGTACCATGGACTTGTGTATGTCCAATTTGTTCATTAATCTGATCTTCCTCTACTTAGGAGGGTCCTCTTACCCATCTGGAAATCTATCCCTTAAAAATGCCCTGTCTGAGATCACAGAATATGGGCTGAGACCTTCAACTGGTAATTTACATTAAGCTCTTCAATTCACTTTCAAGGAAGAACCATAAGCATGTGTGGCTATACGGTGCATAGTATGTGCTACTACCTACCAATTTCTATCCAGGAATATTGCTTCAAGACTTACATCACATTATGAAAAGGCTAAAAAGAGATAAAAACATCTAACTCTGCCTTGTGCATGAAAAGACTTGAGCAAAGGCCTCTGCGTTGCTGCCCAGCATCTCCCTTTGTTCTTTTCAACCATCCATCTTGAGCTGAGATGCTTTCCAAGGAAGTTTATGCTTGTGGTCCAGGCTTAAATTGCAGAACCAGCTGTGGAAAGTCAGCCTCGAGCCTGACCAATTCCTTCCTGCCATTCTATTCTCAGACGTAATTTGATGTTATTACGAGGTGTGCTGTGCTCTGGGACATTGCAGGGAACACTGTTGGCTGGTTTCACCCTAGCCTGCAGGCTAATACCTGCTTGTGAATCTTCCCTGGCATGTGATCTTTCAATTAACACTAGCACGGCACATATATCACATATCCATCCTCCAAGATTATTGTTAGGCTGACAAGGGATAGATGCCACAAGAAAAGGAAACGCTTCAAAGACATTTGGCCCAGATCCAGGCAGTTATTTAGGCTTCTTAACTCCTACAGAAGTCAAACAGGAGTTAGGAGTATAGGTATCTCTAACCCTGGTGTCCCAGTGCATCAAAAGGCCAGCCCTCCGAGGTGCCATCCTCTTGGTGCCCTTCCTGCTTGCCTGATGCTAAAATCAGAAACAACCAGTACTGGCAGAGGAACTCGTTCCAGCCCATCGGCTTTGACCTACCTGTAGTGAGCAGCATAGCTATGAATGGCAGATGAATCACTGAGATTGTTAAGTAATGAAATCACTGACCTTAAAGAGAGGCTCCAGATGGCTCAGAAAGCAAATGGCCCATTTCAGGTTGCCAGGAGCACATCATCCAGGTGCCCTATTCCATATGTTCCTGGTTTCCAGCTGAATGCCAAGCCTGATGCTTCCCTCCTGATTTTTAAATCCCCCTACAGAACCAGCCAAAGCTATTAAAAGGGCTGTTTCATTCATATTTTCTACTTTATTAAATTGGCTGAGTGTAGGAGTGATTCATCTTCCATTTAAACACTCATCCCTCTGCAATTCATCTAGAACAAGGTACAGTATGAATGAAGGCAAGTGCCCTCAAGGATGAGATGGTTTTTTTGGGCTGTCCTAGCCTTGAGTTCTGCGCAGCCTGAGAGCAGGGCTGGGGAGCAGTCTGGCTCGCAGGTCAGTGCAGTGTTTGACCCCCCAGACTGTACTCCATTCAGCATTTCCCAGACTCCCTTTCTGGAGTCGTGTTTGTGGGCTGTGCTGGAAGATTTTCTAATTCCTTACAGCAAAACCACAGATGTGAGTGTTTGTACAACAGTGTGTGGACCACAGTCTTTGCTTGAGTGCTACAAATGCTGACAGCCTGAACCAATTCCAGTGCAATTTGGAAAAATTAATGATGACTTCTGTGTACGTTATTTAGGTCATTATTTATCAGATTTACACGGTTCTGTCAATGGAGAAAAAAATGCGTCATGTTGAAAAATGCTGTAAAGGCTCCTCAGTTCAGCCATTTGAGTTTTGTTCATTTTGTTAGTTTTTAATTGCGTTTTACTGCATATTTCCATGGTGACAGGAAAGTGTTTTATCTTCTCATTCCCAAAATAAAACAAGGAACTACATCCCCTAATGTGTTTTGTTTGGGTGATGGGATAGGGGTCACCAGCCAATTTTTGGCTAAAGAGGTCATGGGCCAGCTTTGTTGCACAAGTATACATTTAAATTTAGAGTTATTCTACTGAGGTCTGTGGCATTTCACCACTGTAATAATGCAGAATTTGACCTCTTGTGTCCTCTTCGCAGGGCGTAATGAAAGTGCTCCTCCACTCCCTGGTCTTGAGTGTAGGTTGCTTTTTGAGCTGCGAGGAGGACACGTGTAAGGATCCTGTGGCTCAAGAACTCTCCTCCATCTCTGACTCCTGCATGGCCAAGAGGTGAGCACTACTAGGGGAAGAAACTGCTAAGCGGAATTGCAGTTCATATCATGGAGGGATCTAAGCTCATGGTTAAATCAGTGCCACTGGAGAAAAAGCCTGCCTTCTTTCCAAAGTACTTGGTGAAGTGTCTGACTTGCAGAAAATAAAAAAGGCTCAGATATCCATAAGCAGCAAGACAAAAAAAACAGACAGCAGCTTTATATCCATGCTGGTTATTTTATTTTGGTCAAACATTTTTCTTACAAGAGGCAGCTGTAGACATCAAGAGAAAAAAGAGTTTCCTCAGAAATAAGCAATTTTTGTCTGAGGAGTCCTGGGTCTCCCAAAGGTGAAAGCGTAGCCACAGACTTAGAGTCAAACAGACTGGCTGGGAAATACAGCGAGAGCTGGACGAAGGCTCTCCCAAAAGCCTCCTATAGGACTTTGGAGAGAATATGTCCTGAATCAAGATTGGATTGAAAAATTAATTCTATCTGTGTGCATGCATCCCAGGCACTTTAACAGGGGCTCAAAGCACAAGGATAATATTCTCCTGATGGGAATTTCCTACCTAAATTAGGTCCGTCAAACTCCATCAATTTTTTTCAGTCATGATATGAGTTTGAAGATCAGAATCCAAGGCCCTTTCTTTAAAGTGGCCAGTGGAGATGTATTCAAAGGTCATTACCTGTTAGAGTATTTCAAAGTGACATAAAAAAATTACCTTTGTCTTTGTCTTTTAAGGCAGAGGTTGGGTTTCAGTCTGTTCCCCCATTTTACTGTGGGAATTCTGGCCTGCCTCTGCACCCGTTAGCAGTATCCCAATGAACATTTTTTCTGTTGTGCCAGCATTTATGATCATGGATTGAAGATTTCTGCCCATCAGTTGATGCATAAAGACATAATTAATGAGACTTTGGGTATTAGTCCTGCTGAAAAAAATGGAGGATCATCCTGTGAAGAGTTGCAGAGTAGAATGGATTTCCTTTTTTCCCATATTCGAAAAGTAAAAAGTTCAAGTAGAAGACAGAAACAAAACATTTTCAGACAGGCCTGTCAATCTCACAAGGGAGTGCGTAGGAGGAAACACAGCTATGGAAAGGCCTGGGTTTTAAGAGGCTTGCACGAAAGCTGTCAATATTGGAAACTGATACGGATGTAGAAAAAATACACATCTATGAATTAAAAGTTGAGACTTTTATCAAGTTGAGGTGAATTAAATACTCTTAGTTTTCCAGATTATCAGTTTATTCCCTTCTGTGGGACATTTTCTGAAAATAGTTATCAGTTCTTTCTAAGAAATACCCTGTAACAACTGCTAAGGCAGACATCATCTAGAAAAAATTTTTGGGTGATTTTTGTCTTATCCTTGGATAGAGAATGAATGCTGTGGTTGTTTAAAAATAATCTCAAAATAAATAAGTTGTTGTATGGGAAAAGGTTCTCATGTCAATGCTTGTTTCATGGCCAACACAAATCCACTGACATTGTTTTTATCATAGAAAAAAGATATCTTAGATGTAGGCTCAGCATTCTCCCTTTTTATACCCATTTATTGAAAACAAAGTACAGTTAGGGCAACCAGTTCCTTTTGTTTCAGAGAAACTGAACACAAATGAAGCACTGTCTTGGAGTCAAATCAGTAAATCACTGCTATGGCCACGATGCTCAATGTCTGACTCTCATTCTGAATAAAACAAAACATCAACTGACATTGGAGGCTTGAGTCAAGAGACTTGAGTTTGTGACTAGCTTACCTGATTGATTTAGAGGAGGCCCATTTTGATACTCTGTCTTTCTAGAAAGTTGGGCCTTTACACATTGAAGATATAATCATTTTTCCAAATGTTGATTTTTATTGGACTAGCATGACATACTGTGAGGAAGTCTGAAAACTTCAGACTCATCTAGTCCAACCCCCAAGCTCAGAGCAGAGTCAGCTAAAGCATGTTACACAGGGCCATGTCCAGTTGGGTTTTGAGTATCTCTAGTGATGGAAACTTCAGAACCTCTCAACCTCTCCGGACAACCTGTGCCAATGTTTGACCACCCTCACAGGAAGACAAAAAAAAACCAAAACCAGGTATGTTTGATTTAATGTTCAAATGGGATTTACTGTACTTCCATTTGTACCCATTGCCTCTTGTCCTGTCACTGGATAGCACTGAGAAAAGTTGGGCTCCATCTTCTTTATACCCTGCCCCCATATCATATGTTTTTACACATTGATGAGATCCTCCCTCAGCTGTCTCTTTTTGAGGCTGTACAGTCTCATCTCTCTCAGTCTCTCCTTGTATGACAGATGGTCCTGTCCCTTAATCCTCTTGTGACCCATTCTCTGGACTCACTCTAGTAAGCCATATCTTCCCTGTATGGGGAGTCTTCTACAAGGAAAGAGAGTATCTAAATGTTCTGTTTTGCCTCAGCATAACTATCTCAATTGTGCCAGATCCACTTGAATTCCACTTTCTCTGGTGTCCTGGCAGCAAAAATAGCATTTTTTTTTCCGCTTTCCTTTGCAGTTCTTTTGCCTTCTTGAACACTAGGCCAGAGAGAGATGGAGTTTGTAACACATTAGAATTTCACCAGATTCAGTCTACTTCGGAACAAGCGTGGGAAAAGGGAAGCAGAGGGCTTTCAGAAGTAGGTCCACCGGGGAGTCTGCTATCAGCATGTCTTTGCTTCTGCATTTCTAAGCTCATACCAGAATGGGAGGAGAATGGCACTAAACATTAGACCTACACCAATCAGAGCTTCATATTTTAATAAAATCTTCACCTAACAGGATGATAAAGCTTCATAAACAATTCATCCCTAGAGAAAAAAAGGTAGTGTAGAATAACATCAAATAACTGAGGGCCAGTTGCAAGCACAGGAAATAACAGTTTGGTGTTGCTTCCAGGTTGAATATGACAGAGGATCATAAATAATCTTTCTTCTGCTGCCTCTGTTGCCTATGCCACAGCCCTTTAAAGCCAAGCTGGCTGCCTGGGAGTGTATATAAGGAGGCAAATACTGGAAGAGAAGGTAAATTTTCTGGCTCCACATCCTTCGCTTCCCCTGGCAGCAGGCAGTACCATGAGCTAATTCTCCAGAGCTCTCCTCCTGCTTCTCTGTCCTAGTGCTAGTCCTTTTCCTACCCACACCCACCCCACATCATTCCATTGACTCAAGTGATGGATTCCTGCCTGGACAACCCGCTGTCCATAGGGCAGTAACAATCCAGTGGCATTTGCACTGCTAGAAAACTTTGAGTTGTCTTTGCACCCATTTCAACCCATGTACAGTTTCACAGCAATTGAAATGTTCATGAGAGAAACAGAGCTTCATTTATGACTTTCCTACAGTGTCCCAGCTGTAATAGGGTCTTAGAATAGTTTAGTTTGGAGGAAATTTCTGGACTTCATCTGGTCCAAGCCCCTGCTCAAAGAAGGAACAACTTTGAGGTTAGGTCCAATTCCATAGTTGGATCAGGGTGCTTAGAGTCAGATCGCTGAGCTTTGAGTATGTTCAAGAGGATATTGGGCAACCCCCTGCACTGTTTTACCACCCTCTGTGTGAGCAAATTCTCCTAATACCTAATGGGAATTTGCCGTATTGCTACTTGTGCCTGTTGCCTCTCTGCCTTTTGCTGTGTACTGCTCAAATGAGTCTGGCTGTGCCTTCTCTCTGTCCTCCAGTAGGTAACTGCAGACCACCTTCATCTTCTCTTCTTAAGGCTGAGCACACCTAGGTCTGTCAGCTTCTCCTCGTAACACTCCTAGTAACATCACCCTCAAAAATCATTCCCTGTCTGTCTAAGGGTGTGTTATGTTTTGGAGAATAAGAGCCAGAAGAGCAAGGGCGGAAAAGGTTTTCGTTCTTCTTTTGGGGTTCGATTGATTAAAAAAAAAATGGAATTTTCATTGGTTTAGACAAGAAAAGGAAAGCAGATTTTAAGTTATTCTTCAAGCCATTTTTTCTCACACAGATTTGTTTTACACTGTCCTTTCCTGTGACCATTATATGTCTTGCGGCAAAGCAAATTGGTGAGCCGACCTTGTGTTAACACTTGTTTCTGGAATCCAGTGAGCATGGAGCAGAAAACTTGTGTGAGTACAGTACAAATCCCAGCAAACTCTGCAAGCACAGATTTCACAGGTGCATGTTTCACCTTAGGAAAGGGAGGCAGGGCTTTTGCAAAGGGTAGCATAAATCTTTCAATGTTGACTGAAAAAAAAGAAAATAATAAAAATAGAAAGAGTAAGCTATCGACAGAAACCTGAAGGACTTTAGCTGACACTGAGATCTATAAGAAAAGTTGAAATTATTCCTAATACACAGTATATTTTACTGGAAAATACATTTCAAGATTAAGAAACACCAACATCCCTCCCTCCCCCGTTTCCACAGAGCCTGGGCTGCACGAATGAAAGGGTGCAAAGCTGAGAGGTGTGATGGGTACTCGACTCCAGAAGCAGAGCTGTAACCACTCAGCAGCCGAGCTGGGAGCAGAGGAGGTGGCTGCGGCAGGCTGGACCAGACGGAGACAGCAGCCGTGTGGCATTAGCTGGGCAAATTACTTCATGGTGCGGCTGCTCTGGAAGGAGGAAAATGGCTTCTGACAAAGAAACCTTCTAGAGTTTCCCTTTTCCTTCCTGAAAGTGAGGAACGGAGAAGAAGCCAGAACTGGCAGAGTCAGAGCGAGCAGGGAAGGAGCCCCGCATAGGGACCAACACCGGTGGCAGCCAGTGACCAAAGATGATTTCAGCTGTGTGGATGGGGCAGTTTTTGCCTCTGCTACAAGGGGGTCGATAAACTGAGAAAAGGAGCACTGTGCATGGGAACACACATCACGTATACACACACAGTGGACACGTAGGGGTTTTTTATGTTCCGTCATGTTAGAGCCAAATGTTGCTGCGGCATCTAGTGCGCCCAATACCGGGACCTGCAGCTGCTTTTCATGCACTGCTTCTGCTGGTAGAGACTGGATCGCGTTCAGCAGCAATGCATGGTGTGCTATGCATTAGATCAGCTCCAGTCACACTCAAGCACAGTTTTAAGCCCACTTGCATCACACCTACTAATGTGAAAACCAGGAGTAAGCTGGTCCAACTTGTGCTCCGGGCACTCTGAGAGACCTCCTCCTGGAGAGTGCTTTATATTTACACACCGTGGGCACTTGAACTGAATCTTCTTTGGGGTTTACACGACTGATTTATATGAGTTTAGCCTCAGTCCATTTGTTACTCTCTTTGCAAGCACGTAAGAAATTCTAGCCTGTTGTAAGGCAACCAGAATCTCTCACAGTGCATATTCTGGGTGGGTGCAGCTAGCACTGTCTTCACCTCAGTTTTGAGCATAGCTTCTTCAGTTAGCTATTGGAAATGGTGTTTTTCCTGAGCTGGTCTGGTGAGCCTCACACCCTAGCCCCTCTCCCCTTACAGATGCTGCTAAAATTTCCAGGCTCAGAAAATGTGGGGAAGCATGTCTATCCAGGAGGAATTTTTGCATCTGCTCGGGTATACTTTTCAAAGGCTTTTACCACAGCTGGAAGGAAAACCTTATATATGAAAATAAAGCTTGGGCGTCCCAATTTCTTTTATTTTGAACATCAAAATGAATTAAGTGTCGCACTCTGTAGGTGTCCACGAGTTCACAGAAATATTTCTTTCCCATAAAAATGTAGCAGAATTAAAAAGCCAAATAAATCCACCCCAGAAACCTGCCCTTCACCTCTACCAGTTGCAAGCTTTAAAAACTGCAAGACAGAGCGGGGCCTTTTCAGGCTTCACACCCAGAAGTTGTTGAAAAGTGTAACCAAGCGTGACTAATGACCGCGTGGCGTGGGGTATTTGCATGGATTCTGTTTGCAAGCATCAAGCATGTGAAACCAGATCATTTGAGGAGAAACATAAGCAGCACACGCAGAAGCACAGACAGAAATTAAAAGACTCGTGTGCTGGAGGACAATCACAGCATGACAACCAGTGCCTCCCGACACCGGGCGGCTCAGTTGCATCCAGGGAGAGGGAGGGTGCGTTGTTTACCTGCAGGGATTAATGTTCATGAATTAGAAACCAAGGAGTAGTAGGAAGCAGAGACTTAACACCAAGATATTAATGCAATCTGTAAATTAGAAAATGAGTATTGGGCAATAATCTGCATTATGAGAGCTATTTCTTCCATTGGAAGACAATGTAGCTCACCAAAAAGTATTCATGATGCATTGCTCAGTGTCCCAATCTTCCCTCTACCGTCAGCACTATGTATCATAAAATACAAATTCCAGAGACTAGGCAGGCTTTCAAGCACTGAGCAGCTGTGTGACAGCTCACATCAGAGTTAGAGTAGGTGCTCAGCGACTGCTGTTGGATGAACTCTGTTGCAGGGGCATCTTCTGCTGCTAGGAGGCAATCTTGTGGTTCTTGCTCCTGTCTGTACTATGTATGTGTACAGCCTCCATCAACCCCACATCTACGTGACTCTCCGGCTGTGACACAGTCATCTTTCTGTGACTCCACAAGGAGGGCAGACTGGTGATTTCTGGGGCTGCTTGTCACTGGAGGTAAGATCCGGAAGTACAGAATCCATCAGGCAGAGGAAGGAGTGAGGAGCAGCTCGCTGGGGAGGTCTGTCTCTCTCCAGCAACAGCAGACGTGCTGGGATGGACAGTTCGTAGACAAGTCCTGCCCAAAGTGAGCTGAGCTTGGCTCTCCCAGGCGTGCCAGCCCCGCACCTCCTGCCTTGCCCTGTGCAGTGCTGCCTTCAGAAAATGCTATCTGGGAAAAAGTCTCAAGAGCAACTGGAGGGTCTCTGGAAGTGACTGTAGTCTCTCAGTTGGGTCAGACCTGCAGTTGTGTGAAAGCCCTCACGTGAGAAGGGCTCAGCCTCCCCCCAAGCCTATGTCGTGGTGTGGCAGGGCTCCCATTGGGAAGAGGAGGTATGCTCTTTCTGCCCCCATCCTTCTTTGCAGGAAAGAGATGCAGTTTTCCATGCACCAGGGATGCTGGATCTCCAGCATCAGTGTAATTCTGCCTTCAAACCTGAAACAAGGAGAGGAGAAGCCTGCACAGTGAGAAGAGGAGAGATGGCATTTTGCGTGTTGGGAGCTGGCACGGTTGCATGGCCATGCACAGCACTGGCTCGCCCTGCTGTCCCTGTTAGGGGTGCAGCCCAGGGGCAGCAAACCTGCCTCCATCCCTGCCTCCCTCCCTCCCTCCCTCCTGCTGCCATCCGGCGTGTGAGGCCAGCAGCACTCCAGGGAGGACAGATCGCTCTCCGTTCCCTCTGCTTGTCAACAGCAGTGTCCAGCTAAAGCAGCACAAGGCTTTTTTTCCCACGGCAACTTTAGACAAAAAGGGTCAGAAGTGCTCTGGGATTATGAAAGAAAAAGATTCCAAATTATACCCTCTTCTTTTCAATATTTTTCCTGTTATCAATAAGAGATACAGGCCAAAGGCTCCACAAATTCATACAGAATTATCAATGGTGAGTGCAAATCTGGCTGCCTCAAAGGCATTATTTTACTGGACTGGAGTACGCACCCACCAGCACCTCGGAGTGTCTCTTAGGGTTTCCTCCACTGCCATTTACCCTTCTATCTTATTCAAAACTTCTAAGTGTGGTAATCTTACAGGAAGGGGAGGGCAGGCCAAGGTCCATTTTTAGGCTGAACGTGATACCTCTGAATCTATTACAGCGACCACAGTAAAGCAATATGCAGCACTGGCTCTTCCCAGAATCTGAAATCCAGTTCCTGCTGCCTTCCCACATTGCCAACTGGGAGACAGTAGTGCCCACGCTCGGCTTATGGGGGTAAGGGACGTAGGCATTGCCTGTCAAAGACCTCCAGTCCAAACGCACCAGGGTATCACCACAGATACTAACGTTCGGATCTAGAATGGGGTGATTGAGGTGCCCTCAGTATGCCCATGGTCCCAACCCAGGATATGTGGAATAATCTGTGTAATTATATTCCCCTTAGTGCTTCAGAGAAGTCCCAGTGACTGTAATACATGCTAACTTAATCTTAGCCACAGAAAAATGTGTTTCTAATTTACAAATTCGGCAATTTTTCAATAAAAGTTGTTGCACTTTGTCTGATCTATTCTCAAAATACGGAAGTGCTTGAAGCATGACCACCTGCAATAACAGATTACTGTTCCCTAAAATATTGCCATACACCTACAATGTGGAGGCGTAAAGCTTCTCTAAAAAAGATCTTTGTTATTTTTTTCTAAAAGAAAGAAAGGATCCCAAAGTAAAGCTGGTTTTCAGCAGCCTCTCTGCTCCCCAATGCAACTGGCATCAAAGTCTAATGAAAACCTGTTTGCGGACACTGGATCTGATCCAAGGTACACTATTGGCATATTCTGGACCCCTTGGGACATGACTCATATAAAAAACACAAGGCTGTCATCAGATGGCTGGTGGCTCAAATAAATCAAATTTACTTTGAAAATTGAGGCATACCAAAATTTTATTAGGTGAAACTTTGGCATTTCTTATAGCCAACTTGCGCATATATATTTTTATTACTTACAGCAGTTTAAAAGTATGCTACCAATCATATGCAAAACAAGACGTGATTGCAAGCGTACATTTTTTACTGGGTGGCAGGAGGAACTGTGTTGTTTTCTTTTAAAAGTTCTGAATAGTGCTGCATGTTTGTTAAAGGTGGCACAGCAGAATGGGCCTCTCTGTTTATTTTCCTGCAAGTGGCTGGGCGCACATCCTCCACTCGTGGCCTCAAGCCCTGACTTCAAAGAGCAGCTTCTCTTCCAGAATAATTTCTCACTAAAGCTACCAACAGCAACACAAAAATGACGTGTGATGTTTGCAACGTACGTTTACAAGAAACAAACGTAAATGCTGCCGAAGCCCCTCCATGGTCCAGGAGGGACCTGATTTTCGGGCTGGAAGGGGCTGTTCCTGCAGCAGCCCGCGGGCAGAGGCAGAGCAGCCAGTGCAGTAGCTGCTCCTGGCTCAGGTGTATGGGGTTGTACAGGGTTCCCCATCCTGTGCCTGCACCCGTAAAGGCTCACCACTTTCTTCAATGCTAAAGATGCTACCAAGCACAGCAAAATGAAGGTCTGATTCCTCTCATCTTCCAGCACATGAATTAAAATCAAGGCAAAGCCCGTATTTGGGATGAGAGCACATGGCAGGGCCTGATTATAGAAGACAAATCCAGGAATTAAAAGAAAATATATTAATTTTTAGAAAATGTCTCTTAGTACACAGGAGAGCCAAACTCACACTGACATTCCTAAACTTCATTTATTCAAGTGTGCGGCAAGATGGCGTCTGCTCTAAATTAATAATAAAAGGAGCAAAAAGCTGCAGATTTGGTCTAGTTATTCCTCAAACTCCAATGAAAGTCTATGGGAATACATTCAGATAGAGTCCGAGAAGAGCACTGGCTCTGCTCCAAAATAACTTAATTCACTGTGCAAACACAAAGAAAGGGAAGATAATGGTGCTGTAGATAAAACCCACAAGATTGCTGTATCTGACAGCATGCTGTTTTGGGACGGAGAGATTCTTGGCCAAATGCTGACACCCCTGTCACAGAAAAAGGAGCTGCTGAGGTTCCCAGTAGCTGGTTCCCCAGGGAGTGCTGCAGACTGGTGCTCCATCCTGCTTCTTGCTTAGAGGAGCTCGCCCACAGAGGCAGGTGCTTCTCAACGTGGTGAGCTTCTTCCTTGAAAAGCACAAAGTGTAAATCAAAGCAGAATTCGTCCCTGAATGTGAAACCCCATAAATGTAATATTCGGTCGCAAAAGGGTGCATTTGTAAGGAAATGAGAAAGCACAGCCTTGGCAGTATGGGCTGAGCCCTTTCAGGAATGCTGGGCAAAGGGTGCGATTCTTACAGATCCTCGGGACTGTTGTGATTCTCTTTCCCTGAAGTCATCCATAAAAGTCCTTCTTCTTTCTCGCTGGAGAATACAAGGCTCCAGGGAGACCGTATTGCAGCCTTCCATTACTTAAAGGGGGCTTATAAGAAACATGGGGAGAAACTTTTTAGCAGGGCCTGCTGCGATAGGACAAGGGGTAGTGTTTTAAACCTACAAGAGTGTAGATTTAGACTGGATATAAAGAAGAAATTCTTTACAATGAGGGTGGTGAAACCCTGGAACACGTTGCCCAGGGAGGTGGCAGATGCCCCATTCCTGGAAACATTCAAGGTCAGGTTGGACAGGGCTCTGAGCAACCTGATCTGGTTGAAGATGTCCCTGCTTATTGCAGGGGGGTTGGACTAGATGACCTTTAAAAGTCCCTATGAACCCAAACTACTCTATGCTTGTATGATTTTATTTCCATGTGAAGAGCAAGGCTGGTGCTGATCTGCTGCCTCCAGAGTTTGCCACGGAGGACTGACCGACCAGCTCTTCCAGAAATCAGGAAACTTGTCTATTTTCCATTTTGGCAGCCAAAGAAACATTGTCTGAAGCTGACAAAAGTTATGTCTGATATACAGCATTTACAGCTAATTTAAAGCACACACTTTCACAAAGCAGCGTCCTCACTTTACATACTCCTAATACAACAGGCTGTGAAGATTTTTCCAGTGGAAACATGAGGCCTGATCCAAAGCATCTGAAGAAACAGTTCCTTTCATATTAGTTGACTTTCTTCTTAGCCCTCTTTTCCATACGTTGCTGGGTGTGTTTGTTTAGTCTGTGGCCGAACATAATGGCACTCCGTAGCCTTGACAAATTTCTGCAGAATTCAGGCTTCTTCCCTTATCGTGAAGGAATAGACACATATTTCCTCTTGAAATAACAGAGAACTGAGTCATTAAGAGAGACATCAGCAGTATTTAGTCACTGAAATGCAGTGTTGTGACTAAAAATTTATCCCCGCAGATATCTGATCAGTTTCCAAGACTAAAAAAAAAAAAAAAATCAACAAAAATCATATGAACTCACAAGTGAGGGAGAAATAAATTCTGGTAGCCTGTGGTTCTCTTGAGATAATTTCTTGTCACTTCAGTACACTGCTTGAATATTTTCCAGTATTAGTGTTCTCTATCTCATTGTTTTGGCTGCAGTACACATTTCCACAATTTTCTTTCCCCTAAATAAAACAGAAAAAAAAATCATCAGGTCACAAAATGTTTCTACAATTTAATTAAAAAATAATATTTACTGTCTGTACAACTTAAATTTGGCCTACTTTTGCATATGCATCATGATGCAGACTTTAATTATATGATCACATAGTATTTTTTCCCCACAGGACTGCAATCTTTTCCTTCAGAGGACAACCTTCTTTCAAAGTTACTAATTTTTGATTGATTGACTCTGAGACTGGGAAAAGAGCTGCAGCTGAGAAAGGGGAGTTTCTCCTCATCACCGGATATGTGCCTCAGGTTTCACCTTCCAGCCATTACTTCCTTTCCAGCCCACATCCAATCCTCCCTCCTAAATCCTCTTCTGATCTATCCCTCCTTCCTTGTTTCCGTCTCTCAGGCCATGCCTCGTTGCCTAAGTAGTCCCACATTTCCCTTCCACTTGCCAGTGATCCTGCAGGAAACATCTTGCTGCCATAACATGGTTCTTTCCACTCAGCTTTGCTTTCGTCCTGTGCTAGGTTCAGATCAGAGGGCTTCCTCCTCCTCTTCCAGAGGGCTTCCCCAGCGGGTGGTCACGGGAGCACCAGAGGAGCCACTGGAGCAGGGCTGATCTGGGACACGCTCATCATCTGAGCAGTGATGTCTGTGCAGGCTGAGAGCGATGTGAGCATGCTCAGCAGCATTGCACTCTTCCAATCAATCCAGTAAAAAGTTCCTGCCTAAGCGGACAGCCTTTTTGCCAAAGCTTAGCTCATCTGGGCAGGCTTTCACAGGAGCAGACCTAACCCTGGTAGAAAGGTCACATAAGAAGGGATGGGTCTTTCAGAATTGTTGTACTTGAGCTTTCCTTTTTAAAATAAAAAGTTATATCATTTTCTTCAAGAGAGGCAAAGCTCCTAGTCCAGTCTTGGATATGGATATGGATAGGAATACAGCCATGCATTTTCTTTTGCCATAATAGATGTTCTTCTGTTTATTAAAAGATTCACCCAACCAGCTGACCATTGGGAATATTCAAATCATGGTTCTGCAGTTGTTAGCAACTGAAAACAGGATCTTCTGTCGGGATTTGTCAACAGTCTTAGCAAATGATAGCCGTGCAATATCATCCTAAAACCCACCCCATATGTATAGAGTCACTCTAACTCTAAGCACCAGCTCAAAACCCAACCTTTCCAGCAATCTGCTGTGGCAGTGAGATATGCTGACTGTGCTGCATGTGACTGCACCAAAAGAAGCCAATAGGAGGCCCTGTCATGAGTCTTATTTTTGGGTGAAGGCTTCTTCTGACACCCAGTGAGGAGTCGATGGCTCTACCCCCTGACTCAGCCTAGACACAAGGAACCTGCTACTAGAGCAGCATAGGCGAACCCTGCATCCCCAGTCTTTGAAAAATCAGCTTTCAGAGCCTGTGCCATTGTGAGACTATTGTTTGGAGGGAGCACTGCCTTATTTACATTCTTTTTCATAATTTCAAACTTTTCTTTGCCATGAATTAAAAGCAAATGTTTCAGAAAGCTGTGTTTATGCTGTGGTCTCCCAACTCTGAAACACTTGCACTAATAAATTCCTTGTACAGGGCCTGGTATGTTCAACTGGACCTTGAAAATTCAAGCTGGAGGATGCAAATTTCACAGAAAAGAAAACAAAAGAAGTAGAAGTCAAATGTGCATGTGCACTTGGAGGCTGGGTCCACAAGGACCTCCAGCTCTGCAGAAGACCTGTCACAGTCTTGGGTTATTAGTCTAATTAAAGGGAAGCTTCAGTCTTTGCAAAAGTAATTTCTTTTCTACATACATAGATGTTTTATGAACCAGACTTATTTCCTCAGTGCCAAATTGCATTTCAGAATGTGTCCTTGCTAAATAGAGTGAAATGTATTTCCATTTTTCATGACCGAACCACACTTTGGATGAGGGGGAGGCAGGAGTCCCAGTACTGTTTCCTGAAGTCAGCAGCAGACCTGCCATTAATTTCAGTGTCCCAGGGTTTACGCAAAGAGATAACAGACTCTCAAATGGTTTTAAGCTCATTGAAACGTTAGTCTGAAATGAATCATATGCCATTCAGTTAAGATGCACATTTACACAGCTGAGGACGACAAGCCTAGCTTGACTGAAGACCGGAGAAGAGAATGATGCCTCCTCCTACATGGTCTGCCCCCTGAAGAAAACATCTGCCTGCATGTTTTACCAGGAATGTAAACTGCTAATGTAATCTGACCTTTAGACAAAGGGAAGAATATTGCTCCAATATACAAATACAGAAGAAGCTAGAATGTTACGTTGACTGTTTTCCGCACATGTGGATAAAAACAGAATGAAAATAGATAAAAGACTGAAGAACATGATTGTTTAGTGAGTCAGGGCTTCCAGGCATGTAAGAGAAAATATGAGAACTTAAGTTCAGCCTGGTGTAATTCTTGGAAATTATCTGAAGTGGATCCATTGATGCCTTTACAGTAACAACAATGTGTATCAGGGCTGTGAAATCTTGTTTCACAGTCAAATTAATGCAAGCTCTGACTTAGGCCAAGGCTCTGCAGTTTCTATGAGCAATAGGATTTTGAGGGAAGAGCTTTTTGTAAGGCTCCTTTGAGATTAAAGAGCTTCCTAGGATCAGGTTGATTAAACTTAATACTCGGTATCTACAAGGCAAGAGACATGGCAGGTATCACTGGCTTTTTGCCTGTGGAAATAGCAGAAAACAGGAGACATCAGAGGACTAGAGGACACTTGTTCTTTGGGTATATGATGGCAGAATGGATATAAATTCAGTTATTTATCTGCTGCTTAGTAGCCAAGCTACAATTTGAGGCACTTTGAGGAACTTGAGGGATGCACAGTCCCTCCCTTTGCATATTCAAGCAATGGCTGCACACAAACCCATGAAAAACTGCAGGCGCAGAAAGAAGACTTAACTCCTGTGACTCGAGAGCACATTTTCCTACAGTGACATGACCCAGCTTATCCATCATGAGGACTGACTTCCTCAGTAATGGTTCACACACGCAAAGGTGATGCTCTTTCAGATTTACTTTGTTGAGTAATGAGAATTGGTTCATTTTGGGCGGAACGTCACAGAGACTGACCCGAATGATCTGAGTCATTTAAAAATTCTGAGAATAAGTGAGGCACTTGGTTTCAGAAGGGTAACTGGAGAAAAGCCATCAGTTCCCTGGAAGCTTAGAGCTCTGTCAAATGCAGCTGTTGGCAGCGCAGAATGGTAGTCTTCATAGGTCTGCCAGGACCTTCCTTGCTTGATAGCACCAACACTTCATGGGATATTCAAAATGCCACTGCAATAGATCCTCTGGACACTTCTGGTCTTCTCACAGCCACAAGCTACTCGGTTATCCCATGACTAGCTGATGGTCAAGGTTTTCTGTTCACCTGTTATCAACTGCTTACCCTGGATTTATTTTTTTTTGCATACAGCTAGAATGCATTCTTTCACCACGGCAATGCATGACTGTAACTTCTGTACTATTAAATTCTGCCCAATTTCTGTTGCAGTGGTCATCAACTGCTCAGTGAGACCCTTTTGCATGTTGAAAATGCCTCCTCTCTGCCATACTTCGTGCACAGGAGCTGTGACCTCCTGCCTTGCTGGGAGCAGCGGCTGGGAGCAATCTGCCTCACGTGGGCTGCTTGCACTGTCTCCTCTGCCTGCACTGCCTGATGGATGCGCAGCCTTGTCCCAAGGCCAGGACTGACGCCCGCAGGGGGGAACTCAGAGCAGGGCACCCCAATGGGCTGCTCTACCTCTATGACAGCAGCAGCTCACACAGTACCGAACCACAGACCCACTCGCAGAGCTGGATATTACCCTCTTGTTTGTCAGGTATTTAGCATATTCTGCAATTTTTTTTTTTACGTTCACTGTAGCAACAGTCAATGCAGCAAGAATTTCCTCCGTGCGTGTTTTAGCAGTGCTGAGGTCACATCCAGAGGGGCTTTTAAGCAGTCCCTGCCAGTCTTATTGCAGTCACAAGCAGCAGACTGTGAAATGAGCTTTGCATTAAGACTTGTTCTTTTAATTGTAAAGAAGTCCGAACGCCGCTTAATTGAGTGTAGGGCTGCTGCAGTGTTCTCCAAGGACTCCGAAAGGTGACTCGGGGTCCTTCAGTCTGCCTCTTGTGAGAAGGCAGTTGGTTATTTTTGTGTCATTTTTTGCAGTGTTTTGCTTGTGCTCAAACATGCTTTTATTTATAACAAGAAGAGGGAAAAAAAGAATAGTCAAATTGCTGCTTGTGTTGCCTGCCTCACCACCAGTTTATCTGTTGTAAAGATTACCAGATGCTGCCGGAGCTCCCTGGCATTTCATCAGTTGTCTTCATCGCTGCAGCAATTTGTAGAACAGAAGGGATCAAGTCAGCTTCTTTAAGTCGCTGGTTTTTGAATGCCTTCATTCTGGATTTCCCTTTGAGCATCATTAAACTCATTTAAACTAGCAATGCTCTGTTAATTTCATTAATCCAGCCACATATTCAGAAACTACTTTTTCTATTTTTTTCTTTTTTATGATTCACTTTATAAAAAGAGAAATGCCTCGTGCTCTCCTGTGACTTTTGAGACAGGCGATTTTGTAAAATTTCCACAATCCCAGCAAATGCTTTGTCTGGGGGTTTAATAGGAGCTGTTAAACTACACAGCAGGTTATACCTTTTAGCATCTATTACACAACGTAAAACCAGCACATTTTTCCCATCAGTTGCACTCTCCGTGATTACACACTGCTCCAGTCTCACGATAGGTGGGCCAGGCCTCCACTGAGCAATTAAACAAGTCATTTTCCCGCCAACAGCCAGCCATTTTAATGCTTTTCAAAACACACTCACACGCACACACGCGCGACCGCTCAACTGATTGGTTCGCTGCTCGCTGCCTGCTGGGCCCTGCAGCCGCTCTGTGGCATGGGATTAGGGTCTGGCCTTCAGAGCCAGCAGCTGGAGCTCCTACGCTTGTCCCAACACCTGCAACACAAGAGCAGCACGCGCGGGAGCTGCTCGCTCGCCGCGGGCTGCACAGGAGCTCTCTGAGGCTCACACTTCCGTGCTGGCCAAGGCAGAGAGGGTGGCCATAAAGCCCCAGTGCCACCACTGCACCACAGCCAAACGCTTTGCTGGTGTGTCTGTGTGAAGTGCTGGTGCAGTAGAAGACCATGCAACGGCCCATTTTGAGCATGGTGTGTGCGTACTGCTGCTACAGCAGAGTTTGAATGACTCCTGGGGTAGGGGTGGTGGTTTAGGAGGATCCTGCGCTGTCCCTACACCCTGCAGGGACCAGAAAGAGTAGTTCACCCGTTAAGAGCAACTGATCTTTCAAGATAAATATACTGAAGATGTACAGCTGGGGTTTTTCAGCAAATCCCACAGAACGAGAAATACAAACTGCAGTGAACATCCTCTCTGAGGACATCCCAACGAATTAAAGAAAAAAACTCTTTTTACTGTATTTGAGCTGTGCTTGGGAATGCCTTAGTTGGCCCATGCTGAAAGGCCATGCCTATGTCCCGACCTTGTTATTTTGGTAGGGTGGTAAGCATGGTCCTGATTTTTCTATTGATACCACTGGGATGACAAAGAGATTTTTGACAACTTTAACATAAGAAACTTCTTGTCCATCTCAAGTGGACTTCTGACTGCCTGCTGCTACATATAGATATAGTTGATAGGAAAATAAATTACTGATTCTAAAAAGTAAGACATCTCAAGTTTTAGTGCTTCCACTGACAGTGCAAGTCCCTCTTGTCACAGATCAGATAGCTATTCGATCTTGCAGCTCACTTGCTTTTTACAGAGAAGGACATCTTATATTTTTTTCTTTTTTAAAACTCAGTGAAATGTAGTTACCACTGCAGACCAGCCTGGCAGGAGGAAGTGCTACAACTTCGTATGAAGAACGTACAGGAAAGTCCTTAGAGCTGGTGTTCAGCAGGACACCCTGCACTGTGTAATCATGAACTGCATAGATTGCTCTTTCTGGAGGGAAAGCTGACTTTTTGGAGGCTAGGATTTTACAAGGGAATTGTGGTGGTTAGAGTCTCATGATTCCCCTTGCTGGGAACTTTCATCAGCTGCAATAAAAATAAGAGGAATTGGCACATGGGATTTCTGTGTCCTGCAAAAGGCCCAGAACATGGAGCCTACAAGGCTAGTGCTAAGCACCACCAAAATTTCTCCTTTCATCTCCTGGACACGATAAAGACAGTGAAAATATTTTCATTTGTGCCTCTGGGCCCAAACTTCCACGGCAAAGGACCTTCCTGATTTCCCATTAGCTTCAGTGAGATTTGAAGCTGGTCAGCAAAGAGGAATCTTGCACTTGTCAGAAAGCACCTAAAGAGCAGAGGGGATCCTTTATGCAAGAACCTGATGAGACCAAGACGCTTAAAGTGTTTTAGCACACTGAGTTACAATGGAAAATGCATTTACGAAACAATAGATCTAGCAATTTGGAGACATCTTTCTGATTTTTTTTCTCTTTTCTCCACAGTTTCATTAGTTTCTGTTAAAACCTTTAGCAGACGTCTAATTGACACTGTCAGAAATAGTTTTCCAATCATGTATCACTGTAATTATCCGATGGTCTTTTCAGATCTCTCACGGATACTTCTTTCACTGAGATAAATTATTTGCTGTGTTTCAAGATCCTCCACTTGAATTCTGCTTATCTTCTCATGTCTTTTCCCATAGGAAGATTTTGTAAGAAACCTGGGAGGGGAGAGGAGAAGTGAAGAGAAGAGAAGGCAGGACAGGACTTCACACTACTTCAGCCACAAAGACACATTTTTCAGAACATTTCATTTGAAAGTTGAAGTCTGAGTGCAACACTTTGCATTTTAACGAATCAGCACTATAACTCTGACCTAATGGGAAGTGTTTCATGATACATGTTACTTGGGATTTTGTGCCTGTGTGAACTTCCTGTTCTCCACTGCATATCCCAGAGCTATATTTGTGAGAGGGGCCTCTCACTGGACATGCTTTTTTCTTGGTGTTTTGTTTTACATATAAAAATTAGATTTCCAGCTTTAGTGGAGATAGTGCAAACTTTATCAATGATTTAAAAAACCCCAAACCTGCCTTTTATTTTTTAAGTCAATCACAAAATTGTAATCAATGACAGCACAGCCAGGATTTTGACCAAGGTACTGGATTTTTCTTTTTCAAAATTATGAGCTGTCTCAGCCCCTAAAATACTTTAATGAAAGCTAAACTTCTCGGCATCTCTGAAAAATCACCTTGCAGAAGCCTAAAATTCCATAAAATACATCCACAAAGAAAAGCTGCCTCTAGATAACATCTTCTCTGTGTCATCTGCTTTCTAGTGAGGGCTGATCCTGCAAAACATTCTACTACTGAACTTGAGGAGCACAACCCCCCCCCATACCCCCCCCCCA